>Ga0209348_1000025_pt1 | contig 151358 bp, 161 predicted proteins | sample ETNvirenome_2_30_FD_184065 | JGI IMG/M metagenome (GOLD analysis project Ga0209348, IMG submission 184065) | Marine viral communities from the Pacific Ocean - ETNP_2_30 (SPAdes) (version 2) | ecosystem: Environmental > Aquatic > Marine > Oceanic | place: Pacific Ocean | collected 2013-06-22 | reverse complement strand
ATTCTCAGGCACTTATTTTATATCATACGAGAAAGATGCACACAGTTATTTGAAATTCAAACGTAATACAATTTCAAATACATATCCTATTATGATGCTACCATACGAGAGCATGACCGCATTTAATTTACAGGAAGCAACTATCCCTTACGCAGCAGGGGATATTGTGATTTATCCATCTAACCTAACACATGGATTTGACAGCAATCCAACAGACAATCGGATAACATTAACCTTTAATGTGATACCTATTTAAAATGTATGAATAAATGTATGTGTGTGTTCTATTTGGTTCGACTTGTTGCTACCTCGGACTGTAACACATCAGGCGAGAGTTGTCAAGTAATACGAGCGATTTCACACAGTCCGCCCTGACTCTTTTGCCCTCGTTGACTTCTTTGGTATAATATGCAATAATATATAATGAGCATACTTTGCCCTGACCGTTTTGCCCTCTTTGACTCATTCGGTAGAATTTCCCCCTATTGTATTGGAGACAGTTCCCCCTGTTTCTATTATAGTTGGGAGGGGTGCTAGTGGGTACTATTGGCGGTATAACTACACAGGGTGCGAACCAATGGGTAATTTCTTTAATTACTCTATTGCATTGCATGATGCTATTACATACAATAAACACCTATGCCGACTAAGTACAAATTACTATTAGACTTATACGATACAGGAGGATTACCACCTGATGAACAGATCGACCTTATACAGTTCTTAATAGATACAGAGTTAAGGGAGGAGTTACACCAGTATAGCAGAGTATGTGAATATTTCATTATGGAGGGTCTATGTTATGATGTAGCATTTAATGATACTTAACACCTACACAGTTAATAACAATTAGTGGAGAACAGTTGTTGTTAATTAGTGGGAAATCAGTTAGTATAAACAAATAAAGTGAGAGATCCCAGTCATACCAAGGGATTAGAGCGTTTAGGAGTGTATACCTACTGAGTGTATCACAGAGAGAACACCTAAGAACGTAGTCATACCAATGGATTACAGTGATTATTTAATTACACTTAGGACAGTTAATTTGTGATGTTTGTTATTATATTGGGTTGCCGATATAAAAGGGTTCCTAGATGATAAGCTATAAAAGTATCCCAGAGGGGTAGATATAATTCGATTGTTCGTGCAAGTCTATATACAAAAAATTCCCCAGGTAGAAAATAGTCCCCTATGTCTTCACTAATTAGTAACATGCCCGCTGAGGAGGTCTGGGTAAGGAAAGAATACCTTACAGACTTCAAGAGTGGTCATGGTGAGTTTACCCCTGGTGTGTGGGTATCTGTTAAGAGTATGCCTGGTAGAGCATTCTACTTTGAAACATATCTACCTGAGTATGCTGCCATATATGATAAGTTACCTATCAGTGCATTCGTCAGTCGCCCTGAGACACCTTCTCCTGATATGGATTTACCTAACTTACAGTTCTGGAATTGTATGGACTATGGGGTGACTGCTATATGTAAACAGTTTATAGGGAGTATGGATTATGAGATATACAGTAGAGATTATGGGAATATGCATGGTAAGTACGTTGTTACACTGGATAATTATCATGAGGATATAGATAGAGTCGATTACAGTACTGCTGAGACTCCTGCTGAACACAAGAGTCATAACTTAATAGAACTTGACAATGGACAATTTGCATTGTATCCTAATAACAGGTTAAGAATATATGATAACTCTCTTACACCTAAGAATCCTAAGATGCCAGATTTCAAAGTGTCTACTAGGGTATTCAGTGTAGAGAGAGGACACATGGAACGCTATGGAGACACCGATGACTACCACTATGGACTACGAGAGACCGTCAATGGAGATGATGAGGAAGACTTATTGTCAGTGGGTGGATAGACCATGGATTAAGGAGAAGATGAAGGTTGGTGATTGTTATGGTATATGCATGGAGTTCTATGATAAGTTCTTTGATCTAAACCTGAGAGACTATCCGAATATTAATAAGAAGGCATTGTTTATGCCTGAGTTTATCGCTGATCAGGCAGACAGATGGGAGGATGGTGTAATACATGTCTATGAAGGAGATAGGGATGTACCACCACCTAGTTTAGATGATCTTATGTTTGGTGACATGATGGTCATGAAACTGTACTTAAATCCCCTACAAGGCGGTTATGCGAGTAAGGATGGGCGAATGTGTAACCACAGTGGCATTTACCTAGGACATGGTTATATGCTCCATCATGCATGGTTAGATCCAAGTAACATAGTAGACTTAAAGATTGATGGGTATTTACTAAGGGCAGTAGAACTTGTTCTCAGATCCCCACATGTTGCAAACTATACAAATCCTATATAATGATGACACACATTTGTAACAATATGAGTAGACGATTCACATTACCTGTTGAGGTTGATGATTTCGGTGACATGTCGATAACATTCCCAGCAGAGTTGATGACTGAATTGGGATGGTACGAAGGAACCGAGATAGAATATACTGAGGAACTCGACGGAAGTATTATATTAAGAAAAGCAGAAAAATAACCCCTTAACATTATGAAGAGCGTGAGTCAACAGATGCAATGGTTCGGAGTCGAGTCATGTGCAGGGCGAGTAAAATACGATGATCCAAGAATGTATCATTTTAGGAGTTGGGAACCTAAGACTCCTTTTGCTCCAAGGTTCGATTGCCCGATGTGGTTAGATCAGGTAGAACCAGAGAAATGTAAAAAAATCCTAGAACAATGGGAAGAAGAAAAACGTCCGTGGGCAACGTATAACTTCTTTAATGAGCAAACAGAAAATAACCTCTTACCTGAGATCCACTTGATGACTGGGGCATTCTGTGATATACTTGAAGTAGAGATGCCTGAGAAACTATGGATTCGTGGTTGGATTCATAAACTTACTGTCGGGCAGCACTTACCAACTCATCATCATAGTATTCATGAGAATACTTTCTTGTCGGGTAATATGTTACTTACTCATAGTAAGACACCTACTGAGTATTACATTCCTGGATACTCTCTATATGGTGGTAACCTAACTCCTGCCCCTATCCCTGGTATGACTACGATCTTCCCTTCTTGGTTAGAGCATAGAGTAGGTACAGTCAGTGAAACAAGGATTGCTCTTGCATGGGACATATATACTCAGGAAGCAATGGACTACTGTAAAAAGAGTTCACCTTCTAATGAAATGATGATGTCAATTCCATTTGAATAATGAATGATAACGAATTCTTAGACGCATATAAAGAACACATGGATATGATCTCCAAGGCATTGGAGAACCTTGCTGCTCGTATAGTGACAATAGAAGGTGCTATGGGTAAGATGCCCCCACCAGGGTCAGACATGATAAAGTATAAACCAGATGGGTATGAAGATCACCTCAATATGAAGGAACTTTTAGATGATATCTATATGAAGATAAATATGTTGGAAGACCGTGTTGATAATCTTTAATGGCAATATACATCCTCGAAACAGGTAGAGGATTCCCAAACGTAGATGCAGGAGGCGAATATCAACAGAACTGGGAGAGACCTAGTTCTAGTAGATACAAGTCACACAAGTTTCATTCGGGACCTGGCACCAACTACAACATAACGTTTAATGACGACGGTCCAGGATCTAGTATCTTCGGTCAGGACAAGGTATATTACATTGGCAATCAGGAAGAGATATGTGTAGGTAACTGTGATAATGAAAGAGTAGGAATCCATCGCTTCTATCGTTCTGACGGTGGTAACCAAGATCACAAGTTTGTTTCTAACAGTGAACTCAGATACCCAGAGGACTTCCCTGGTGCCACAAGAGGTAATAGAAGAAACTTAACAGCATCATATAACAAAGAACCAAGGAACGGTCAAGCAGTATTCTACATGTCAGGCACAAATGTGACTGGCAGTACACAACTATACCATTGGTATAACGCAACTTTAAAAGATAGTGCACTCAGTACATCATCTTCATACCTAAGTGGGTATGTTAATGTAGGCACAGTTGGATACATTTATACATCTGCATCAAATGCATCGACCTATGCTGACACTGGTGAGACAGCAGTGCCACTATATGAGTATTATAAGAACAGAAACAACAGTTCACGAGATCACTTCTACACAGCAGACCCTACAAGAGAAGTAAATTTACAGACAAACGTTGCAGGAGTACCTAACCCAGGAGATCCTCGTGATCAAGAGTACACATATGTGGGTATTGTAGGGTATGTCTTTCTAGAAGATCTAGGACAAGGTAACAGAAAGACATTAAGAGACCAAGGAATCATAGGACCGACTGGTTATGGTAGTCCAGTATCCTATGGAACGAGAGCAGGATGGTATAATTGGGACGCAACTGGTGCTGGAATCTATACTCAGAAGAATTATGAGTATCAATATGATGCAAATGCTGGTCCACTCAACCCAACTCCGACTCAAAGACGTAATAATCGTTGGAGAGGAACTCCATCAACCTCTGCATTTCCTAATTTTGGTTGGGGAGATCCAACTCTCTGCCCAAATTTAAACACAGATGCATTATTTGAGTGGGTCTATGGTAAAAGTGGAGCAGTCAAAGCAGCAGTTCCGAGGTATTTGGAGTTTCATACTCTCTTTGACAGTCAATTTACCTATTATGTGTACGATACTTCCTATCCATGGAAGGGTCCTGTCTTTGGAATCCAGTATGCAACGTCAAATCGTAACTGTTGCCCTAACCAAAAGTCAGGTGGTAACTGTTTGTGTAATGAATCACTCCTTACTTACGACTATTACTCACATTTTTATGAGATTAGAGAGGATTCTTGGAAAACTACACGTTCTAAAATGGCAATTACAGGTGCACCTGGCGGAACTGGTATCAATGAGTCGTTCAAAACTGTTGACACAGACACAAAACGTATACTTTTCCGTTACACAACCCGATTTGGTGACTCATTTAGCGTAGGTGACACCGTAAATGGGTGGGAAATTAGTGAAGTTGCATATTTTGGTAACAAACTAAGAGCAGGATACATGGAATTGAAGGGAGAAGGCAAGAAATTTACCTACAATCAGACAATTACTGCGAATGGAGAGAACGGAAAAGAGGCACAAGTCATATGTGGGTATGGAATAGCGGACAAAGCAGGGTTCTTTGGAGTATATGAGTTCCCTAAACGTGTATCTTACTACCGAGTTGAGATAGATAAGACCGCATTGGTCAGTAAACAGTCGATTGACATCGCAGATGTGGAGTGTATCGTCAATAAGAACGGAGAAATTCAGTCAATTCAGATAATCAACGGTGGAAGAGGGTACATAAATCCAAAAATTGTCATAGAAGAACCCGCACAACTCACAGAAGGTGGGTCAATGGACAACGTAAAAGAGAATATGAGGCAATTAGATGGTTGGGAAGGTGCACCTTTGCGTTCTCCTACCTCTACATTGGACAATCCTGACGGAACTAAGCACAATTTTACCTTTAATAGCATTAAAGAGAACCAAAGAGACTCGGAAAGAAGCATAGAAAGTGATATGAACGAGCGTGAAGCAAAGGTTCCTTACGGAAAAGACTCAAATACACAGGTTGTTGGTGCAGATGATGAACCAGATGTGGATGAACAGAGCGTATCTATGAACGATAGATCAAAAGTAAGGACAATTAGCGCGGAACATAGGAGGAAGGGTAAGTTCAGACAGGCAAAAGTGGAGATTTTATCCCTAACTGCCGACGGAGCAATAGATGAGATCGTGATTAGAGACCGTGGATTTGGTTATGACACCGATCCTAACCGCAAACCAAAGGTTTGGATCATCCAAACAGAGGATGAACAGTATAAAATGCGTGGTCCTAATACAAAGCAACAGCAAAAAGGGTTCAAGGGTACCGTAGATGCTAATGAAAAGACCGAAGACCTTACTGAAAGGATGCGTGGAACTGGTGTAGAACCCTCACAGGGGTCACAAGAGGTCACTGGTATTAAAGGAGAGGTGCGTACAAAGAGTGGAGCGAAAGAAAATCAACTTTCTATCATGGATGATGGTGTTATGGGGTCATTTGAAAGCATGATGGAAGGGTTCACTGCTGAATATCCTACTGGATACATCAAGATGACCAGTCCTGATGATGTTGAGAAGACTAAACTATGCAATAACTTACCAGCAGGGTGTGTAAACATCGAAATGCCATCAGTTGTAGGTAAAGCATTGTTCCCAGTAGAGACTGTACAGGGCATCATAGAGGTCAATAGCAGTTTTAAGAGTGTAATGGAGAATCAATACCCAGAAATGAAACGTGGTGCAACCACATCTGACGAGTCTACGACCTCTCTAAGCGATTTGTACGGGTGGAACAGTGGTGATGAGTGTATTTCCATAGCCCAACCCAAGTTTAAGACCGTTACACGTCTCCAAGACCTACCTTGTCCCTATGTTGATGAAGATACTGGTAAGAATTTTGGGTGGATGATCTACAAATACTGTGCAGCAGAGGGTGACAACGCATCATTTAAGGTTTCTTTGTCTGTTGAGGGCAAAACAACAGGTCCACAGGGTGAAGCATTCATGGAATTCATGCAAAAGTTGGCAAGACCCCAAGTTCAACCAACTAGACCTGTGATTGATAGCGGAAATAAGAAGAAAATGTGGAGATGCACTCGTCAGAACATTGAAGGAAGGTGTTATTGGGCACCTAGCGGAGCAGATGACGTAGTTTTCGTGCCAGTAGGACTTGATGAGAACACTTTTAGTTGGGATGCTGCTGGTTTTTCGGAAGTACAGCAACTTGAACTCTGGTTAGGCAACAATTTTGTCCATTCTACTAAGAGTGTGAGCAATAGTGGGGATCCTTTCTCTCAAACATTCAATGTAATTTCGGTTTCTGCGCTTTCGGGCGGAGTTCCACCTAATGAATGTTGGGATACATACCTTAGACACGGTAATAATGCTAACGGAGTGCTAGATGTTTACTCTGCGTACTACAATAACAACAATACACAAGGTAAAACAGCAGGAGGAGGGTACTGGACAAGCAGCGGACTGTACAATGGGTACACTTGCGGGTCTAGTCCATGCACAGGAACCCTAAGTGCCTCTTATGGAACCTCTGGATTCAATAATAACAACGCTTGCGGTCTTGAATACGTCAATGACATCTCTGTTGCTGTTGATCCGCGTATGTTTACGCAACTTGGTATGCGTATGGGACCATATACAGGAACCATGAACGTGAAAAACTGGAACACGGGCTCTAACATCGCATTTGGGCAAGCAGTGCAGAATATGGGCAACCCATTTTTCGCAGAATGTGAAGGAGAAGCATTTGGTCAGTCTCCTGCACAGATAAATCCACAACCTCCACTAAGAAGACGTCGAGTTCACAAAGCGTCACATGATCCAGGTGATGCTGAACTGTTAAAATCACAAGCACGCGATATTAACGACCTAGAATTTGAGGATGACTCATGGAGAGAAAATTATGACCCTGATTTTGACTATGAAGCAGAAATAGCGAACAATCCAGTTTCTGATTTCTCAACTAACCCCGCAACGGACATGACACAATAATGGCAGCAGGAATTTTACTACCAGTAGCACCTATTACAGGTTTACCTTGCTCGGGACACGGTATTTGTATCCCAAGTACGGTTCACTCTGTGCAATCTTGTGGTTCACCACCTATTCCTTATAGTATTAGGATAAAAGAGTGGACATGTTGGTGGCCACCCACTCCATTGGTGCCTTTTGGACCACTTAGTCCATTGAAAGCGATGGTATTGACCAATGGGTTGCCTACAATGACATTTGGTGATAGATTCATACCACATATTTCACCATGTACCAATATTATCATCTATATGTGCCCATGTGGTAAATCTTTATGCCCAGTTCCGACTCCAATCCCTTGTAGCATACTTACAGCAGAAGATATGGGTGGTGTAGGTCATATAAGAATCTTATTTGCGACCTCTTTGACTGTATATGTTACTAAGTTACCAATCGGACGTGTTCTAGACCCTCTGGGGGTAGGTACGTTGGCATATAGTTATCCATGTAACAGCGTGGTTGCATATGGGTCACCAAATGTGCTATCATCATAGAATATTCTATTTTTAAGTTATGCCAGTCAGAACAAAGACAGGAAATTTCGGATCTCAGGTAGTTTCGGACACAATCCCAAAAAAGACAAGACAGGGTGCGTCACAGAACACAAAAGTCAGTGCTACGTCGAGAAATAAGGCGAAAAAGAAGTATAGAGGGCAAGGTCGCTAAAACTGCTATAAATAAAACTGTAACGACTAAATAATCGTAATGTCGACATACAGATTCCGATCAGAAAAGTTCTTATCTCGTGGATTCAAAGATTTAGCGATTTCTTTTGAAGCAAATCCTAATACTAATGATTTCTCAGCAGTAACAAACGAAAATGCTATCAAGCAATCGATTCGGAACCTTGTATTGACAAGTTTTGGTGAAAGACCTTTCCAACCGACCATTGGGTCAAGAGTGAGAGGTCTATTATTTGAACCGTTTGATGTTTTCATGTCAGAAGACTTAAAAGATGAAATATCAAACACAATAGAACGATTAGAACCAAGAGTCGAGTTAATCGACGTTGACGTGAGACTTTCTGAGGATGAACATAGTATAGACGTTGGTATTGAATATGCCATCGTTGGACAACCACAAACACAAGTGGTTGAATTCCTTTTAGAGAGAACATAACATGCCTGCCACCCCATCGAATCTAACGTCATTAGATTTCTTCGAGATTAAGGAGTCAATTAAGTCATATCTCAGAACAAGACCTGAGTTTACTGATTATGACTTTGAAGGATCTAGTGCAGCGTACCTAATAGACACATTAGCGTACAATACTTATTACAGCGCATTCACCGCTAACATGTCGATGAATGAAGCGTTTCTAGAATCAGCGACAGTAAGAGATAACGTTGTAAGAATTGCAAAGCAGATAAACTATACACCTAGATCAATAAAGGCAGCAAAAGCATGTGTTCGTATTACTGCACAGGCAGCAGTATTACCTGGTGCTCAGAGTTACCCTGATAGTATCACTATCAAGAAGGGTGATGTGTTTATATCTGAGATTAATGGTGAGACATTTACATATGCTCTTACAAGAGACACACAAGCAACAGTTGACCAAACTACTGGATTAGCAACATTCGCTCAACTCGTAATCTATCAAGGTAACTTTGTTACTTTCAATTATACAGTTGATGACACTGCTAAGGCAAACTATGTAATTCCTGCTGAGGGAGTTGATACTGAGTTACTTACAGTATCTGTAAAACCAAATGAACAGTCTGCTGAGATTGATGAATACTCTCTTACATCAAATGTAACAGCATTGACTGCAACTTCTCGTGTTTACTTTTTAGAAGAGACAGAAGATCTTAGATACAAGGTAATATTTGGTGATGGAGTTCTAGGACGTAAGTTGATTGATAATGAGTTTATTGTGTTAGAGTACATTACTACTGATGGACCAAAAGCAAACGGTGCTAATAAGTTTAGTTTCATAGGTCAAGCAGTGGATATCATAGGACGTGCTGTATTACCCTCTCAGATGTCCCTAGCAACGATTGACAGCAGTCAAAGTGGCGAGGAGAGAGAATCTGCCCTGTCAGTTAAGTTTCGCGCTCCTAGGGCATTCTCGACGCAGAACAGAGCAGTTACGGAGAATGACTACGCTCACATTGTTCAAGACATCTATCCCCAGGCAGCAGCAGTAACTGCCTATGGTGGTGAGAAACTCTCACCCCCTGAGTACGGTAAAGTGTTTATCGCAGTCAGATCAAAGTCTGGTGTGAACTTAAACACTACAACAAAGAAACGTATTCAGAATCAACTACTTGCATACTCCATGGCGTCGATTCAACCAGTAGTTGTTGATCCACGCATTTTCTACTTGTCACCTAAGATCTATCCATCATTTGATGGTAACAGTACAACAAGGTCTTCTAACGAATTAGCATCTGCTATTTTGAAGTCAGTTGACAAGTTTAACTCACAGAATAGAGATGACAGATTTGGTGGTCGTCTTGAAATGTCAAAATTCAATAGTATGATTGACTCTGCTGATAATGCTATCGCTGGTACAACGACACAGATGACTATTGGTCAGAATTTAGACCAGTTTACATTTGGTAACGTATTTACTCAGTGTCTTGACTTTGGTAATGTCCTAACAGACCCCAGTTCATTAGGTGGTGGTGAAGGTGCTGATTGTGATCCTAAGTTCTCATCTGTTAAGTCTGGTTCATTCTATGCAACTGGTTATACAGAGGAAGTAGCAGACTTAATTGCTGCTGGTGAAGCAGCAGGATCCCTTACTACGTCTGAACAGTCAAGTGGTCTTGAAGCAGCAGTATTTAATGGTACCCTAGTAGAATCACAAACCTTAGTGCCAGTAAATCTTCGTGATGATGGAAAAGGTAACCTATTGATGGTTACTAATAGAAATGAAAAAGAGGTCATCCTTTCTTCATCAGTTGGTACAGTTGACTATGCCACTGGAAAAGTCTGTGCTGGACCGCTAAATATTGCAGATACCCCTGACAGTACAACTCGTGTTCCTATTGTAGTATTACCTGACGGTGATGGATTATCAATCCCACCAGGTGTCGATCCTACGTTATTTGATCCGAAAGTTTATCCTGTTGATTACATTACTAATCCAGCAAACGTAAGTGGATTTGATCCTTACAACTTTGGTGGTTGGAACTATGGTGGAGGCACCATAAATACAATTAATTACCCGATAGATGCGTTTACCTATCCAGAAATCGACTCCTGTTTCTAAATTAGATGTTTGCTGACAAAATAAACATTTCGGACAGAGTTAGTAATCAACTCCCTGAGTTTATAAGGGATGAAGATCAACAACTCGTTAACTTTCTCTTTGAATACTACAAATCACAAGAGAAGACTGGTCGTGCGTATAATGTATTAAATAATTTACTTGAATATCTTGATATTGATGCTTATGATCCTAAGATCTTAACATCTAATACAATTTTAATTAAAGATGTTGATACAAGTATAGAAAAGATTGAAGTAGAACAGATAGATGGATTCTTACCGAAAGATGGTTCGGTAATGATTGATAATGAAGTAATATACTACCAAGAAACAGTTCGTGGTCCTGATGCTATCCTAACACCAGGAATCTCACTAGAAGAATTTAATAAAAAGCGTCAAAACCTAGAAAGTCCTATAACATTGTTCGATGGAGTCAAAACTACCTTCGATCTTAAATTCTTAGGCACCCCAGTCTCACCTGTCTCAGCAGAACACCTTGTTGTCACTGTTTATGGGACAATGATGCAACCAGTTGTTGATTATACAATCAGTGGTTCTCAAATTGTCTTTACAACACCTCCAAGAGCAAAAACTGGTACTGACCAAGTAGAGTTTACACAAATTCTTTATTATATTGGTTTTGCTGACTCAGTAATTAAAAAATTAGAATATCCTGATGTTGCGACTCTCTCTGGTCAGGAGTCAATGCCTATTACTTACAATAGTCAACCATATTCACCTATTTCAGAGATTGGTCTAATCATTAATCGTAATGGTACTTTACAAAGACCATATATCGATTATGTACTAACTGACAACAACACAAGGATCAAATTCTTTGTAAATATCACCTCACAGGATGTTTACCATATAAGGTCTATCGAATACGTCTCTCCGTCCGTTGGATCGGGTGCTGAGGCGGTTACAAGGATAGGAGTCAATGGTGAGATTGAAGCAATCATAATCAAAAACGGAGGATCAGGATATGAACTTAACTTTGCTCCAAAAGTTTCTATATACAGTTCGACTGGTGTCGGTGGCAACTCAGCTGCAAGATCACTTGTCTCGGGAATCAAAAACATCCAACTCATAAGTGGTGGACAAGGATATACATCATATAACCCTCCACTTATTAATATCACACCCCCTAGTGATCTAGTCAACGGTTCAAGGGCAACTGCTGCCATTACAGTTGATGATCTAACTGGTCAGGTAGATAGCGTTACTATTACAGACTCTGGTTCTGGATATGACTTTATTCCAGCAATTACTTTCCAAAACCCAGGTGGTGCATCAATTAGTGATCCTACTATTGATGGTGAGGGTAGATTAAACGTTGATTCTATTACAGTTACTTCACAAGGTATAGGATATAGTAACCCTCCAACAATTTACATTGATCCTGCTCCTGTTGATGGTATTGATGCAGAAGCATCATGTACAGTATCACCTGATGGACAGGTTGTTCAAGTTACTATTAATAATAGAGGTAGAGGATATTTAACTGCACCCAGAGCAAGAATTATACAACCAGTTGGTGCACAGGTTTTAGATGTAACTGTTGCTAACGGTAGTGTTACTAATATCAACCTATTAACTGGTGGTGCTGGATATACAGATGCACCTTCTGTTTATATTGTAGATGATCGTAAAGGACCACTAGGAGAAGCAATCGGTGGTACAGGAGCATTAGCAGCAGCGACTATATTCAACGGAGAGATTACTGATATCAATATCATCAGTTTTGGAACAGGTTACTCTGAAAGTTCGCCACCCAAAGTGTACATAGCCGAACCTTTATCTGCTGCATCGTCCTGTGACGTTGGATTTGGTGAAATCACTGGTTGTAAGATTTTAAGTGCTGGTTCTTACTACGAACCCTCTGCATTCCTTAATTGTGCTCGTGGTGTATCTGATATAGTACAATTTGACAACTATGGTAATCAGATCTATGCAAAAGAAGCACAACTAGCACAAAGTAACCATTCAAGTGGTGCTGTTGTACATAACCTTGACTCTCAGATCATTAGACAAGTATTTGACAAGTTCAGACGTCAATATATGCCTACTATCAACATTGACTACTCACAAGTCAATCCGATACAGGTTATTAAGACTATTAAGGACTTCTATATCTCTAAGGGTACGAAAACTGCTGCACAGTACCTATTCAAGATATTATTCGGTGAACAGGTTGATGTTTACTATCCAAGAGAAGAGTTAGTTACACCATCTGCTGCTTCATGGATAGTTGACACTATTTTAAGAGCAGAGTTGATATCTGGTGATCCTGCTAACTTACCTAACTCACAACTTAATCAATTTTCTGATGATGTTGATCCAAATATCGGAGATGCTAATGTATTGATTGAAAACGTCATTTCAATCATAGAAGGTACTGATGTAATTTACGAATTAGCAATATCAGAAGAAACATTGTCAGGGGTATTCAAGATTCCCTATAAAACAGTTCTTGCAGAACCATTAACAACAACAGAGAACATAATAACAGTTGACTCAACTATTGGGTGGCCCGAGAAGAACGGAACTATCATTATTGGTGATTCTGAGGTTGTACAGTATAAAGAAAAATCACTAAACCAGTTTATTGAGTGTACACGTTCTAAAAACGGTGTAGTAGAAGACTGGGACCCAGGAACTACTATATTCTCTGACATATTTGTATATGTCAACCGTGACACACCAACAGAAGTTAAACTTCGTGTTCTAGGTATCGCAGAAGCGGGTACAACAGTCTTAGAAGATAGTGGATCATATTATCTACCTGGTGATAAGTTAAATGTTGCTGCATTAGGTTCTACTGCTAATGATAAGCGGTTAAACTCATGGTTATATAACGTTAAGAAATTAATATCTGTTACACAGATTACTCCTACACAAAACAACAACTCAATAAGTCAAATTGCTAACGTTGTTTGTGCTAACCCACATGGTTTACTTGTAGAAGACAAGGTTACCATTTATGGTGCTAACCCTGCTGTATATAATGGTACGTTTGAGGTAACATCACGTCTTGATGAGTTTACCTTTACATATAACCTACCTGTTCCTACTGATATTATTCCACAAGGTAATATTCTATTATCAGTTGACCTTAACAGAGGTAAGTCAACTGTAAATTCTATTAATGAAGTTATATCACTCTTTACATCTAACATACAGAACTCATTCTTCAATAGTGCTTATGTTTATATTGCTGCATCTGGATTACCCAACTATAAGGTTGGACCATTTACAGGATCTGCACTTATTCCAGGAAACCAACGTAAGTTACTAAGATTCCCTAGAACAGTTGAGACAGTATCTACAAGAACAGTAGTTGCACCTAACACTCCTATCGGATCATGGGTAAATGGTGTTGCTGCATGGTCTTATAAGTCTGCTGATGTTGTAACATTCGGACCTCTAACCAGTATTAGTATTCTTACAAATGGAGAGGACTATGACGCTGGATCAAAACCAGCATTAGAAATAACTGGTGGTGGCGGTACAGGTGCTGCTGCTACTGTAACTGTTAATGGTTCTCTATTCTCTATTGCTGTAACTAATGAAGGATCTGGTTATACAGAACAACCATTAATATCTATTGTTGGTGGTGGTGGATCTGGTGCAACTGCACAAGCGGTTGTTACTAACGGTAGAGTAACTAGAATACTTGTAGAGAACGCTGGAACAGGATACACTTCTCAACCTACTATATCAATTACTGGTGGTGGAGGAGTAGGTGCTCTTGCATCTGCACAAGTTCGTGGTCCTATATCTGGTGTAACACTAACATCTCCTGGTGCTGGTTATACATCAACTCCTTCAATTAGACTAAACTCTGGTGAGGGTGCTCTGGCACAACCTATTGTTATTAATGGTCGTATTGTATCAATCGCTATTATTAACTCTGGTTCTGGATATACAACTGCACCTACTATCTTTATTAATGGTGATGGATTTGGTGCTCAGGCAGTTGCTGTTATTGGAACATTAGGAGAAGATAAAGGTAAAGTTATATCTGTAACAATTACAAACAGAGGTGTTGGATATACACAAGGAATGACAACTGTACGTTTAGAAGCAGTTGGTCAACTAGCAACATTCCAAGCAAACGTATTCCAGTGGAATAAAAACCTTGAATATGAATTAGATACAAAGTATGACGTAGCAAGAGGATATGTATTTACTGGATTCAATAACCAGTATGGTGGTGAGTATGCACATATATCAGATCCAAAAGAACTAAGATATGTTGTTGGTGATAACGTTGTATTAGATCCAGTTACACAATCATTCAGAGAGATAGGTGTTAATGAAGCACACTCTCCTATTATTGGTTGGGCATTTGATGGTAACCCAATCTACGGTCCATATGGATATATTGACCCAACTGATCAGAACAGTGGACTAAGAAGAATGCGTTCATCTTATAAACTTAAAGATGAAGTTGTATATGATGTAGATACTAACCCAACACCATCAAGAACAGACGGTCCTGCATTATCAGAGTATCCTGCTGGTATATTTGTTAATGACTATGAATATACATTCCAAAGAGGTGACTTAGATCCTTACAACGGTAGATTCTGTAAGACACCTGATTTTCCTGCTGGAACTTATGCATACTTCATAACTATTGACGAATCAGATACAGGTTTACCAGTATTCCCTTATATTATTGGTCCACAGTTTAACTCTGTTGTTGATACATGGAACTTATCACTAAATGCAGTTCAAGAGAATATACCTCTTGATGTTTCTCGTTTCAGAGATCCATATGCTAATGTTGACATTGATATTGAACGTCAACCTAACCAAGAGTCAGATCAGTTCGTTACTGAGAAAGAAGGTGATGTGCTTATCTTTGAAATAGAGGATATCGATGGTGATGGTCTAATTACACCTGTTGAGATTGCAAATCAACAAGCAATTACAGAAGAAGCAGCATTACAGATATATGATTACTTCCCATTAGTATCTGCTGAGTCAAGAGTTGATATTGAAGTAGAAACAACTACAAAATTTGAATCTGCACAAATTGATGGGTTTGTTATTGAAAACCCAGGTGTATCATATCAGGTTAATGATACATTGTTCTTTGACAACACAGGAACAGGTGGATTTGGTGCATCTGCACAAATTGAGTCAGTGGTAGGTCAAAGTATTGCATCTTATCAGAAAGAAATTATAAATGACATACCATACGGTAAAATTGTTACTTCTGCTAACCATGAACTTATTGCACAAGATGAAATCATCGTAAGTTCACGAGTTATTACAGAAAACACAAATAAGAGATTCTACATGTCAGTTGTTACTGGTATTGAGACAATCTCTGTTGATCAGATAGGTGTTGGTTATAATGAGCAGATTCCTGCAACTTATGAGATTATTGCAAGTCAAGGACAAGACGTAGAACTAGATGTCGTTCTTGACACTACTACTGGTAAGATTGATACTGTTAATATCATTAATTCTGGTTATGGATACTCAGTAGATGCTGTACCTCAGATAAGAGTATCACATCCACAACAATACAAGAAAACTTACTATTGGGTTAACCAGTATGCTGAATCTTCTGCATCATTTGAAATATTTGACATTCAACCAGCAGATGATCGTACATGGTATGTGTGTGGTGAACTTACAGAGACAAATGGCAATAGTTCTGCATTCTTAGCTAAGTTCTCTGATCTTGGTGGTGTAATTTGGGATAGAACACTTTTACCAAGTGCAAGTATCAAGAAAGCAAGATTTAAACGTATATACTTAGATCAAACAACTGCTGATGACCATATCATCTATGTTCTTGGTGAAACAGAGTCACAATCAACTGCTGCATACAATCCTGACATATTAGTTGTCAAATATCAATCTGGTCTTGATAATGCTAACAACCCAGAGGGTATTGTTGAGTGGCAGAAGGAAATTGCTGGTGTATCGGGTTCAACAAGGTCTGACTATGCTGGTGACCTCTATATGGACGATGAACAACGTCTATACATCTGTGGTTGGACAGATACTAACTCAGTTGACCCAGATGACATCTGGATCATGCAACTTAATAGTTTAGGTGATGTTATTGAGAAACGTAAGTTTGCTTCACCTAATCAAGGTGAACAATTACATCAGATTCATTATATTGGTGATGATAAGATTATATTTACTGGTATTGACTTAGATAACAACGATCTCATGTTTGGTGAAATGATCTATGATGGATCTAACATTGAAATGAGATATGTTAAGAAATTAGCAGTATCTGGTGGTCAGGTAAGGAGACCACAGTTTGTTATTGATTCTTACAATGATTTGTTCTTCACATGTGATATGTGGAACGGAACTAAGCATTATGGTGTTGCATTGTTCAAAATTGCAATGTCACAGGTTGAAACTACTGCTGCTAACCCAACATGGATATTCTCGAAGATTATTGCACCTAGTATTGCTTTTGAGTCAATTACACATGCTGGTATCTCTCTTGATGAGTTTGGTAACATTAATCTTGTTACACATGTCTTATATGAAGATAATAACCAACAAGCAGTCATTAATTACATCAAATATGATGGAACGACTCTTAAAAAGTCAAATGTCATTTCTGGTGCTTGGAATAGTGGAACTTCATCAACAGATTACGGTTTAGGGTTTACAGCACATAATCATACCGTTGATAACTCTGGTGATGTTATAATTCCAGCAAATATTCAAAAATCAGTCCAAAGTGCTGTATATCGTTTTAATGACACTAACGATCTTTACTTTGACTCTACAAAACAGAAAAAGGCAATTCCTACGATTGTAAACAGTGCACAACTTGTTTATGATAGTACTGTTCAGAAATTTGGTACAGGATCGCTTAAATTCCAACAATACGGTTCATTATCATGGGCAAACCTTGATAACAATGATGATTGGACTGTTGCGATGTGGGTTAAGATGGATACGTCTCATGACTCCAATAATCCAATAATGGAGATGATTACAGCGATAGATGACGCTGGTTCGACTGTAAAACTCAATATTATTGGTGCAGCATCAGATGCTAACTTTGGTAAGATCAGAATGGTGATTGCACCCCAAGGTGCAAGTGCAGTGACTGTTGATTCAGTTGGATCAACATATTTCAATACAATGGACGCTGGTAACTGGCATCACATTGTATTTGTTAAAGAAGAACCTAGTTTGGGTTCATATGACTATTCTGTCTATTTTGATGGTGTAAGAACAAATACTGCGACTAGCACTGCTGATATTGCAATGGATGACCTTACAATCGGTTGTGCAACATCAGGACAAGCAATTACCAATTCATTCCTTGGAAATATCGATGATATCGCTATTGAACCAAGAGCAGTCTATACTGGATCATCTTTACAGGTTCCTACCGAAAGATATCGTATTACAACAGTTAATAGCAATACTGACTACATTAAGTTTGATAGAGAGCATAGTAAGCGTGCTGATTACCAAACATCAACAGATGGCATTGTATTTACAGAAAATACAAATCTCAACATTAATAATCTTAATAATCCAGTAATTACCGTTTGGAACGAAGGTGCAAGTGGATTACAGATATTAGACTACTCTGACGTTACTTCTCAACTAAGTCCAGGAACTTATACGTTCTCAGAGACAATTACAACATTTGCGTCTAAAACTTCGACTATTCCAACTCCATTAGGTAAGAGACTACTTATTACACCTAATGTTGTTGCAAAATACTATATTAGGGATGCTGGGTATTCTAAGATTGATAACGTCCTAGAATTCACATTTAACCAAGATATCAAGTATTCTAAGGGAAGTATTATTCAACAGTTCAATTCCCAAGGTGTAACACAAGCATTTGGTACTATTGTTGAAGTTCCAACAGGAACACTTAATAATCCTGGATTAGGCAACAAATACAAGATTGGTAAGATATATGGTAACTTTAACGATTCAGACAGATTTAGAAACGATACTGGCGAAGAAAACACTATTGACAACGTAGAGTTCAATGTTAAGCGTCCACAAGAACAATGGGTAACTGGTAAGGCATATGTCGTTGGAGATCAGGTTTATAGTGCTGGTAAGATATATGCTGCTACAAACTCTGCTACATCAGGTGTAACTGCTCCTACACACTCTATTGGTATAGTTACTGATGGTGCTGTCACATGGAACTTTATTAGTGTATCTGCAACATTACAAGTTAATCTTGCAGACTATGCTTGGCCCAGACCATCAGAACCAGAATGGGAAGAAAATAGATCTTATTCTGCTAATGATTTTGTTTACTATGGTAGATACAAGTATCAGGCACAAGCAGATGGTATTGCTGGACCAACTGCTCCTGTACATACAACTGGTACTGTTAGTGATGGAAATGTCAACTGGGCATATGTTTCAACATATACAGGATTAGATTCGTTTGCTAGATTCAGACCATACGCTGAAAACGATTATCGAGTACAAATTATGGGAATCTACACAGATTCCGATTTCATAGTTGGTGACGTAATTTCGCTAGGTAATAGTATCACGGCTATACCAAACGCAGATAATCCAAAGATAGCAGATATCGATGGAATTGGATCTGTAAGTAAGATTAGATTTACTGTAAACCTTGATAAAGATATTATTAGAACTGCTAATGCAAGAACTGACTTAATATATGCAACTGCTACTACTGCACATAATTTAAACGCAAATGACATTCTATATGTTGAAGGATTCACAACTGCTGAATTTAATGGATCATTCTTTGTACAAGAACTATTCTCTTCAAGAGATTACACATATAGACTTCGTTCAACTGCAACTGCTGACCCATTATTTGTAAACAGTGGTATTGCGAATGTCAAGATATCATCTAAGCACCCAACATTATTGCTGGTTAGAAATCATTCTTATATCTTTGATATGAGTGATGCATCTAACTTTGGATATTTCTTATCATTCTCACAAGATAATCAGTTTAAACTTGAATACTCATTTAACGTTATTGAAAGAGAAGGAACTCCTGGTGTAGCATCTGCAACTGAGACACCTACTGTTCAGTTTACAATCGGTGGAGAAGTTACTAATATTACCTACTACTTTGACCCATCAAGACTTGGTTCTAATTCACCTGTTGGTGCAAACTCATTTATTGATGTTATCAAGACACCGTTTGATGGTACATTTAGAATTGCTGAGGTTCTAAGTGATACTGAGTTTAGATTCCCATTATTACATGAACCAGAATTTACAAATGCTAATATAGGACTTGATGATCAAGATCAACCTAATTCCAAATACTCTACTACATCAGTAAAAGCGATTGGTCCTATTAACAATATCAAACTAATATCACCAGGTGGATTCTATCAGAGACTACCTGTTGTGTCTGATATTGCATCAGATCGTAAGATTGAGAAAGTCAGAATTGGTAATGGTGGTACTGAATATGCAGTTGGTGTCTATACACAGGTTCCTATCCTAGGTGATGGTGAAGGTGGTCTTGTTCAAATCACTGTTGAAGTTGATGAAGAGATTGGATCAGGAACTATCACTGATGTTGCACTAACAGACCCAGGAAAAGGATATACAGAAGCATCTATTGACGTAGATGGTATCGAAGGTATTCTTGGACCTACACTATCAGGTTCTGGTGCAGAATTAAATGTTATCATTCCTGCTGAGGGTTCTGGTGCTGCTGTATTCTTAACTGGTAGACAGATCGGTAAGATCAAGACTCTTAAAAACAATGAGTTTGGTTATGGTTATTCACATGACTATACCTTACGTCCTGAGATTGCATTCCCAGTCAACTTACAGTTATTCAATACATCTATTCTTTCACAGATCACAATTACAAATCCTGGTGCTGGTTATACATCTCCTCCTTCTGTTATCATCGAAGGTGGTGGTGGATCAGGTGCTGAGGCAGAAGCAATCGTTAAGAACAATAGATTATCAGAGATTCTAATTAAAAATCCTGGTGCTGGATATAGTTCACAACCAGTAGTAACACTTAAATCAGAATTTACATACGTTGTAAACCTTGACTTGAACTACTTACAGTTTAACTTCCCACATGGTATTACAACTGGTGCTGCTGTACAGTTTAGAGCAGAAGATATTGGTTCTACTGTCGGTGTACTACCAAAACCAAGTTCAGTTGGTTTGACATCATTATCATCTTCACAGACATACTATGCTATCACTGGTGATGCTAACTCACTAGAATCTGACCAGTTAAGATTTGCTTTGACACCTGTTGATGCACAGTCTGGTAACTTTATCACATTCTTGACACAAGGTGATGGTCGTCAGGTTCTTCTTACTGAGGTATTTGGTGGTCAAGCAGATGCTATTGTAGAGACATCACGTTTCTTAGAAGGTGAAGAAGTATTCCAAGGTGAGACATATGAATTAGCAAGTGCATTTGGTTTTGTATCAGAAAACGAAGGTTGGCAGATACAACCTAAGATCTTAAAGATTACTAACCCAAGAGGAGACTTTGTTGTTGGTGGTAAAGTACAAGGTGTGATATCTCGTGCATCTGGTATTATTGATAACTTGAATATTGCTAAGGGTGTTCTTAATATTGACGCTCTTACTAGAACTCCTGGTAGATTTATCGATGACGTTGGTAAACCATCAGAGATTGTACAGAAGATTCAAGACTCTTACTTCTATCAGAACTTCTCTTATGTTATTAAGTCTAAGATTCCTATCAATAGATGGAAAGAACAGATATTAGAAAACAACCACCCTGTTGGATTCAACATGTTTGGTCAGTTAGAACTAACTGGTGGTAAGGACGTATCTGGACGTAAAGTTATTGCTGGATTTACAAAACAGGTAAACATCAATGAGTATACTAATGTAAACCAGATTACATCCTTTGGTGCTGCACAACCTATCTACTCTACATTTAATAACTCTGAGGTTCTATTCCGTAAGAAGAGATTAACTAACTCTGAGGAAATTCTAACTTCTATTGTTAAGAAGATTGATAATATTGCATCACAATTTGATGGATCTAGAAAGTCATTCCCAATCGCTGTTGAAGGTGAAAACTTAGTTGTAAATGAGAACCAGTTACTAATCACACTCAATGGTATTATACAGGCACCTGGAACTTCATATAGTGTTGTTGGTAATAACCTTGTATTTGCTGAACCTCCAAAACCTGATTCTAAGGTTGTATACAGAAACGTAGAAGTTGACTTATATCCAATTACAAGATTTAACTTGAATACTATCGGTGGTATATTCCCATCAATAGGTGATACAGTATTTGGTTTTGTTTCTAATGCAACTGCAAGAGTTGTTGCAACTGGTGCCACATCTATTGATGTTGTAGATATTCAAAATGGTCCATTTGTACTTAATGAAAGAATTGATGTTAGCAGAACAGGATTCAGTGCTCTTATTGGATCAATAGATGATTCTATTACTAAAATATTCTTACAGAATATAGGTGGTGAATTTACACAAAGTGCACTTGCTGGTGACAAAGTAACTGGTGCCACAACAGGAGCAACCGCTACTATACAAACTGTTGATGCTGTTAATCAGACTATTGACGTTGTTGATATGGCAAATGGTTACTTTGATAGAGGAGAGAATGTATCATTCTTTACTGCTGGATATGGTGCTAACGTATTAAACGTAGATAGTGTAAACTATAAGACTATCTTTGAGTTTGGTGAAACAGTAACAAGTCTTGATGGTAATACTGCTGTAATTGAGGAGAACAACCTTGACCTTGATGGTGTTATTGATGATAAGTTAGTTCTTTCTAAGACATCAGGTACATCCGAATATGAGACAGGAACATACAGTATATTCTTAAACGATATAATCTATTCAGCAAGTTCTAATATTGCTGCTAAGATTACAAGTATTTCTCCATATAGAGATCCTATTGTTTCTATCAACTTAGTACGTCCTGTTGGTAGTACATCTGGATCATGGTCTACTTTTGAAGAAGGTGATAAATTCCAAGGACCAGGTGGAACTGCTACTGGTGAAATTGTAAGAATTGACTTTGAAGCGAACCCTGTAAGATTATACTACTTAAAATCTAGTGAAGCAGAGATTCAAGATGGAGAAACAATACAAAGATACTTCCCTGATGCACAAGGAAATAGATTACTAGATTCTCTTACAGAAGTAGTTTCTGGTGATAATGTATTAGGAGATATTGTCGACACTCTTATCATTAACAAAGGATCTACATTTAACGGTATTATATTTGAAAGACTTATATCTCTAACTAACCAGAACGTAATTCTTGACAATATTGCTGAGACTACGATTACACCTACTACATTAACAGATGCAGACAATCGTATCAATGCTGACTTCCTAGATTTTGAAGAAGTAAGATCTACTGAAATTGAATATGAGAACCTAACTGGTGGTGTAATAGCAGCAAACGATATGCTTCGTTCTATTACATTTGAATATGGTAACCAAGTAACTAACGCTAAGAACAGATGGCAAGATGGTGGTCGTATGATCGCCCTAAACAAAGACGAGATCGTTGACTTTGCTAATGCACAGATAGCAGTTGAGCACCCAGGATTCTACTATCCAGGTGATAACATGACTGATGCTTGGAGTAGATATGCTGATGCTTATCGTCTAATCATCAGAAATATAGATTACATTGCTAACAAAGCATATGCATTGATGGTTGCACAATATCCATCATTAACAATTCCATCTGGACCTAAGTGTATTAGAGATACCAAGTATATGATCGAGGCATTGGCATTCGACGTTTACAGTGGTGGTACGAAATACACACGCAAATTGTTACAAAAGTATTTCTCAACTGATGGTACGACCTTCTTATATGTAAATAATGAGGCAGAGGCAACTAACTATGCATTTGGTCAGGCAGTTAGTTTGATGAAACAGGCATTGAGCAATATGCTCACTGGTTCTGAAACTGTTGATGGTGTGACCTACGTTAAGTATAATGAAAGAACTGCTGGTGGTTCCAGCGGAACTGGGATTACTGCTGACCCTTCACCAGGTAATCCTTATGGAACTGCTGGCACAAATACCACAAACTATGGAGCAACTAACTGTTCAGATGTTCAGTCAGCTTTACAAACTTTATATGACAACGTTTCTGTTGTACTTACTGCTGGTTCTCTCGCTGATTTACTTGACGAGGTAACTGTCACACAGTACACTGCACATGAAATTAAGTGCAGAAGAGACATAGGATATCTTGTAGATGCATTATCAGCAGATATCACAAGTGATGGTAACTTCCAAACTGTCAAGTTTATCAAGACATACTTTGATAATCTTGGTGTTCCTATTACTAACGGATTTGTAGGAGAGGTAAAAGAATATCTATCTGCATTTAAGCATGTAGCAGAATTATGTAAGAAAGCAATCAATAATTTATTATATGTACAGGTCAACACAAGAACACCTGAGACAGGTTATATGTTGAAAGATCCAACAACATATCAAGGTCCTTATCTTGGTGCTGCTGGAACTACACTAACACAATTTACACCAACTGCTGTCACATATACTCCTGCTAATGGTCAATTAGTAATGACTATTGGTAGTCATAGTTTGACAACATCAGATACTGTTAAGATTAGACCTTACAGTTTGAACTTTACATGTACTATGGACGGTGGAGCAACATTCCACCCATATCCTAGAACAGGTGACCCAGCATTTAACGCTGATCTAAATATATCTGCTACAACACCTACATCTATTACTGTTGATGTTGGTGCATCACCTCTTGTACAATACACACCTACTGGTGCAACATACGACCCAGCAACAGGTGTGATGGTATTGACTATTGGATCTCATAACCTTGATATAGGTGATCCAGTTACGATTGCTGACCTTTCAATTACATTTACTTGTACACAAGACAACAACACCACACCAAAACAATATCCAAGAACAACTGACCCTGCATCTGGTGCATCTTTACCAGTTGTTGCTAAGGATTCAACTACTATATCTGTAAACGTTGGTGCTTCTGCCCAGACTGATCAATATGCACATACATTCGTTACTGCCTCTTCTAACGCTGTTAGCAGTGGTGGTGGTTTCACTCATACATTTATTTCTGCTGAACCTAATGCTGTATACAATGGGGGCGGAACCGAAGCAGCATATTATGATCCTAATTATTATAGTGGAGTTAACGAAGGTCTTGGTAATTGTGCAGACGTTCAAGCAGGCATTCATACATTAATAACACACGTTACTACTGCAATAGGTGCAGGATCACTTAGTGCTGTTCCTACTGGTGCTGCTCTAAATGATGGTGGATATGTAGAGAATGAAAACCTCAGAGTATTTAAGATTGCATATAAAGATCTAGAAGGTAATGGATTCTTCCTTCCTGGTGAAACAATCAGAGGTGCAACTTCTAATGCTAACTTTATATGTAAGGGAACAAACGCTGGATTGAAGTGGTTGTTCACTAACGCTGTTACTGGTTCATTCCAAGATAGAGAGTATGTCTCTAACTCTAAATTAACTGTTAATGGTTCTGCTGTTCTAACAAAACTACAAAAGAAAGCAGGAACACAATCAATAAGATTCGACGCTGGTTCTTACTTAGCACATACATTATCTGATCGTCAGAAGTTTGGTACTAATGACTTTACTATTGAAATGTGGATACGTCCTAATGCAGTGACTGGTACACAGTTCTTATACGACACAAGAACTACAAGTGCAACATTGGTAGGATCTCCTGTATTATATCTTGATGGAACACAAATCAAATACTGGTACAATAGCACAGATCAAATTGCTGGTGCACATAACTTAACTGCTAATGTTTGGAGTCATATTGCTGTTACCAGAACAACAGGTATTACTAAGTTATTTGTAAATGGTACACAAGTTGGTGGTGATTACAATGATACTAATGACTACCTAGAAAGACCATTTACTATTGCTGCTGATTGGCAGGGTGCTAATGGATTTGTTGGACATATGGATAACTTCCTACTCCATACAGAATCTAAGTACTCAAATACATTTACCCCAGGATTTACATATCCAACAGATACTGCCAAGGTAACATTTGGATTAGATTGTGAGTCACCAATAATTATCAGTACAGAAGACTGCTTCGGTATATACACAGGTCAGACAAACTCTACTGCTACAAGTAAGAAAGTTAATTATGATACTAAGGAAGTTATCATTGAAGATATTGACCTAGGTAGAGACTCATATAGAGAAGCAGCAGATATATTAGAACTTAACTTAGACTGGATGGCAGAAACTGCTGTTGGTTTAATGGCAGCAAAATATCCTGATTTCATAATTCCAGGTGATAGTAATACTAGCACAACTGGTACTGCTAAGTGTGTTCGTGATACTAAGGAATATATCGCAAAAGCAATTATTGCTGACCTTAGATATGGTGGTAATTATAACAGTACAATCTCTGGTAGAGGATATCTAACCAAGGCGGGTGGTTTAGATTACGTTGGTAATGAACTTCTACAATCTGTATATGCTTGGAATGAACTTGCTAATGTAATGAACTATATCATTACAACTACAAGTAGTGATCTTGTAAATTATCCTGCTGCTGGAACTAAGTATACAGAGATTCTAAGAGTTCCTAATAACTTCTCTTCTCCTGCATCTCAGGCAATACAAGATGAGATAACAAATCTAGCAGATCAAATAATTAATATTCTTGCTCCTACTGGTGATAGGTTCAGAGATGCGGGTGATGCATTATGGAAGAATAGAGATTACATTGCAGAAGAAGTTGCTCTTAAAATACAAGATGATTATAAAGCAAATATCAATGGCACAGATTATGACTTCTTAGTGATGCCTGGATATGGTCAACCATATTGTGAAAGAGATATTAAGGTTTACATTCTTCCTGCTGTTGTTACTGATCTATTAACAGGTGGTAACTCTGCTACACAATATGCTATTGATCAATACATCAATCCTTCTAGTCAGATCATTCATGTAGAAGATCAACTAAGTGCTATGTTGGATGCATTTGAGCATACTAAGAAATTAGCACATCATGCAATTAACCAAACACTATTAACATTCGGTACAACTGCATCTAGTCTTGGAATCTCAGCTGAATATGTAGATGATTACTATGTTGCTCAGTACACACAGATAGAAGCATACAGAGATACAACAGTCACCATAGACACACAGGCACCTGACCAAAGTAGAGTTTCTCCAAGTCATAACATCTGGATGGATACTGCTGATCAGTTAGAAAGAAACAAACATGTTATTGCATGGGAAGCAGTTCATACAATGAATGATATGTCTTACTTCCTAGACTTCCAAGTTCCAGGTGGTAGAACAAATTGTGCTGATGATTTAGTAGATGTTATAGAAGCAATGGTTCATGATATTAGACTAGGTGGTAACTCTAAGACTTGGGATGCTGCTGCACTATATCTTGATCCAGAAGATAGCAGTCTTATCCATGTAGAAGGTGAAGATAAAGCATCTAAGTGGGCAATGACATGGGCAATGGAAATAGCAATCCTTACCATGAGAAATGGATTTGGTAGAGAGAACCTTTACATCTACGATCCAGAAGATAATTCTGGTACAACAGAAGGTGGAGAGGTAACTGGTGGTGGTACTACTGAATCATTTAATGAAGTTGAAACAAGTACATATGAACAGAATGCTGTAATTGATAGATTCATTGATGCTGCAAATATAGTTGAAAGAAACATTAGATTTATTGCAGAACAAGCAGTACATGAAATGCTTGTACAATTCCCATCACTACACAACACTGATTGGGTAAGTGGCGTGGGTCCATTCACCCCAGCAGCAGGAAGCATGACATATGATGCTGCTACTGGTGTTATAACATATGACCATGGTTCTGCTCATGGACTAACAACAGGGCGTAAGATCTATGTACGCCAAGAATCATTAGTATTCACATGTACTAAGGATAATAATAATTCTGAGCATGCATATCCTAGAACAACCGATCCTTGGTATAACAAAGGTATTGCGATCACATCAACAGGTACAAATACATTTACATTTAATGTTGGTGCTGCTGGTGCAAACGATCAATATGCACATACATTTGTAAGAGCAGAACATGAAGCAATTACTGTTGCTGGTAAGCATGACTGTGTACAAGACGTTACTGATGTTCTTGATGCAATGCAGTGGAATTTACGCAATGGTGGTAACAACAAAGTATTCCATGCTGCTGAAATGTATACAGATGGAACTGCACTTGCACACGTTTCTGGTTACGTTACAGAAGTAACTTGGGTAATGAATAAAGCAAGAGATCTTGCTATACAAGTAATGAGACAAGAGACTGTTAATACTGCTGGTTCTACACATGGATTCTCACAGAAATTATTCACTGACTTAGATTTCTTCCCATACAATCAATCAAACTATACTATTACTGCTGATGGTAGTACACCTCTTTGTGCTGACGTAGCATCTGCCCTAACAACATTTACATCTATCGTTACTGATACACTTGCTAATCCTGTACAGATAACTGATGGTACAATTCAGAAATCACTACCAAACATTTGGCCAATCAAGTATGCCAATGACATGGCAAATCGTGACACAACAATCACATTTGATGAAAATGGTGGTACATCTGGTTGGAACAATACTTGTGCACAGGCAGCATCTGGTATTGAGACATTATTTAATCTTGTAATGGATACAATCGAGGTGGCAGCATCTTCAAGTCCTGCTCCTAGTCATCTAACAACTGTTACTAGAACAACCCCATATAATAGTAATGCTGCATATCAGTTATATACATGTTATAACGTTGTATCTGCATCTGATACATTATTTGATCTCATGATTGATACACTTGGTGGTGGTAATTCTCCACACACAGGTGGTAACTATTCTGAACGTTTCATTGCAAGATATCTAACATTCAACAAAGGAGCAATCTCTCGTAAGGCATTTGCTGAGACACAATCACAATATCCTACAACTAACGCTGAAATAGGGTTTGCAGAAACTATAATGGATGCTATTATCTACGACTTGAACACTCGTGGTAATGCTGGAATGATGAAGTATGTAAATACATGGTTCGATGGTGAAGGTAACTTTATTGCATTCCCAACTGTTGTTAGACAACACTTAGTATTCTATCTCTTGCGTATTGCAGAGGCAGCAAAACGTATATCCTATGACCAGAATAATACATCAGAATGGGGACAGAATAATACTTACGATGCATACTTTGATCCTACTCTCTCTGATGCTATAATCAATCGTATTGAATACCAGAAGGAATCTACTGAGTTCTTCATGGACGCATCAATTAACGTTGCTGAGTTTGCATTAACCAGAGGTACACCTCCAACAAATAATACTATTACATGGATCAATAATACACATGCAACCAATGATCGTAACTTATATGATGAAGGTAATGACTGGAACACTGACCCTGATCTTGTTCTTAATACACCAACAGTCGAGGTTGGATTCGAGAGAAGAGAACATAGAGTTAAGATTACTCGTCCTAATTTCTATTCTCGTGGTGATGTATTAACTTACGTTCCTGCATCAGCAGATATTGAGAAAGGATTACAAGGACAGAATTGGTTCTACGTTCTTAATGCAACTCCTACATATTTCGAGATTTCAAGAGAGATTAGACACGATGCAAGATACTCACGTTTCCGTGTAGACACTCTTACAACTGGTCAACAACAGTTTGCTGTTGATGTAAGATCTGGTATCGAAAGAGCACCTACAACATTTGGTGTCAGAGATATTGACACACCTGTAAGTGGTGGATTTAATATTGCTGATGTTGTTGCTGGTATCACATCTGATTCTCGTGCTGACGTTATAAGAACTAGAAACAACGAAGCAAAAGTTATTAAGTTGTACAGCAAGTTCTTTATCGACGCTGCATCTGGTAGATTTACAAATGGAGAAACAATACAGGTTCAAGGTTCTGCATCTAACAACGGTCAAATTGTTCAGACATCTGTATTAACAGGTGATAATAGTAACGAAGGTTATATTTACGTTGAAAATATTACTGGTGCATTCAGTAACGATGATGTATTAGAAGGTGTAGACAGTGGTGTTACTGCTAGTGTAAATGGCACAGGTAAGACTCGTATGTTGGTCAACCTAGAAAGAGGAGCGTTCGCTGTTAACGAAATGATATTTAACAAAGCGAACTCTGCTGAGGCAGATATCGTTCTTTATGAAAACTCTGCTGGTGCTCTTACAAGTAACACAGGTGGTAGAATCAGTATTGATATTGAATCACTAGATCAAGACTTTGTTGATGGTGATATCATCTATGGTTCTGTAACAGATAGGATTCTTGATATTGCAGATATTAGAGTATCAGGACTAGATCAAATTGAACTTAATCAGTTTGTACATGGTACTAAGACTGTTCAGTATCAGGTTGCTAGTGTCACAAGAGACCAAGGATTTACAGGTGATTTCGCAGCAGGAGATTTAGTATATCTCTTACAAGGAACTATTCCAAAAGAACCAGGTTGGACTGCTGTTGTAACCGAATATAACTACGATCCTGATAATAGTATTCATAACATATATCTTGCTAACTTTACCCCATATGGTCAGGCACCAGATGGTTCAACAGTTGATGATCCAAACCTAGCAGTCAATGGTGCCATCGGTAAATTTGAGAACCTTAATAACTTCCCAATTATATTTGCTAACCTAAGCAGTAATACAATTACTAACTACACATCTTATGGACGTGTTGCTGGTAAGGCAATTTCTGGTACAACTGGTAGATTGTGGTTAGAAGATGTAAGTGGTGACTTCCCAAGTAATTTAAGTATTATATCTGACTATGGTTGGACTGCTGGTGTTACACAAAGTAAAGGATTACTCGGACGTTGTGATAGATATTTCAGAGGATTTGATGGGGTTGCAACAACATTTAAGTTGACCGTCAACAATGGCGAAAGATACTTCCCCGACCCTGCTGGTCATATCCTCACATTTATTAATGGTGTTCTACAACCCCCAGGTGCAAACTTTGCATACACTGCCTTCTCAGACCAAATCCAATTTACAGAACCTCCAACTATCGGATCTGAGTTTATCGGATACTATGTCGGTAAGTTACGCCAGTTGGACGACATTAGTTTTGAATTTGATTCACTTCGTTCGTCCTTCAACCTCAAATACCTTGGAGGATTCTACTCACTAACATTAACAGAAGGTGTTTCATCTAACACTATTCTTCCAGAGAACAATATCATCTGTTCATTGAACGGTGTTATACAGGAACCTGGAATAGGTTATGAACTTGTTGGTTCAAGAATAATCTTTGCTGAAACTCCTCGTGCAGGATCTACATTCGTAGCGTTCTCATATATTGGTTCTGATGCTGACGTTATTGCTGCAACTGTCGTACCTCCTATCGAAGCAGGAGACGTATTAGAGATTGACGGAGAAGGTTCTCCTCGTGAAGTTGCGTTGATTGAATCTTCAAACTCCTTAATTACTTTTGAGTACACAGGAACTGTTAAGGGTCGTGACGCTGCTGCGTTATCAACAATCAAATCTGGTGAAATAACAAAAGCAATAATCACAACACCTGGTGATGGTTATTCATCACGTCCACAAGTTGATGTCATATCATCTACTGGATTTGATGGTCGTGTTCGTGCGTTGATGGGTATATCAAGTATCGTTGTTAAGAACGCTGGTATTGGTTATGCATTACCTGATGTTGTTGTAGAGACAACTGTTGAAGATGATTTCGTTGCACCTACTGGTGGTGGTGTTAACGGTGGATTTGACACATACCTTGGACAAGGTACAGACGCAGATGGTAATCCAATCGTTATCGTTGCTGGTTATATTGTTATAAATGCTCAACCAACAAACGTAACTGTTAACCAAGGTCAGACTGCATCATTCACAGTAGACGCATCATTCAGATTACAATCTGATAACAGTGTAGGAACTACACCTCTTAACTATCAGTGGCAGCGTAAGCAATACGGTGAAACTGCATGGTCAAACATCACTGGTTCTACACAAGCAGTTTACACATCTAACGCTGCTGAACAGGCAGATGATGGTGATGAGTTCAGAGTTGCTATCACCGCTGCTGGTGCACAACCTGTTTACTCCAACTCTGTAATCCTAACAGTACAGACTGGTGCTACTGTAATTTCTAACTTCACACCTAATCAACTCTTCCAATAAATAAATCATGGCAGGGACCGCAACCTACAATCCAGCAACACGAATCATAGATGTATCAGCAGATGGTTTACCAAACCCTGTACTCTATGGTACGTTTCCTAATGCGAATAATCCTAGTTCTGTAACTGAGCAAGACTTTGACCATGACTTTTATTTTAGAGGTGGTACATTTGGTGTTACAAGAACGTTTGATACTGCAACATACACACAGAATGGATACCTAGTATCATTACCACTCTCGGCTAACGACAATACGCTGCTCGGAACAGAATCTAGTGGACAGATTAGAGTTGGTGATAGGATTCTATTTGTATTCGATAAGGACACTGCTAACGAACGTAAACAAGTATTCATATACAGGGGGACAACTCAGACCGCTATTGCTGGGGAGTTTTGGAGAGAGACAAGTAATAATTTACAACTTATTGTAGACTTTGCTTCTGATCAAAATGGTACAGTAGAGTATTACGATCAAAGAAATGCTCGTGTTGCAACACCTCTTGGTGCTATTGGTATAGCATCTAATGGTGTAGTATTCTTTAATCCTAGTGCTGGTGATGGAGGTAATCCCCCAGCAGGATTTAATTGGAATGCACACTTTGAAGATGCTGTGGTAAGTTTTGGAGATGATAATTGTGGTGGACACCCAGAACAGACAGGACAATATCATTACCATGACACTGACTTCTTGGCATGCTGGAAATCAAATGCTGTCATGTCAACATACAATGATTACTATGGTTCATCACAGTATAATGGTGACAATCTAAGGCACCCAGATGGGCACTCAAAGATGGTTGGAATAGCATTTGATGGATTCCCTATCTATGGACCTTATTTCTACACAACTCCTTGGAATAATCTTTCTGGTATATCATTAGCAACAAGTTCTTATAGAGTAAAAGCAGAAGAGGTTGCAGGCAGACCTACCTATGGTACTACCCAACTTAATCCTCCTGCTGGTGCTCTGATGCAAGACTGGGAGTATGCAGAGGGTCTTGGTGTATTAGATTATCACAATGGTAGATTCTGTGTAACACCAGAATATCCAAATGGAACATATGCATATTTCTTATCTACTGAGTTAGATAGTGAGTCAAATTTGAAAGCAATATTCCCATACTTGATGGGTTTCACATGTAGGGAATCAATAGATCAACCACCTAACAACGGAGCACAGGCACCCCCACCACCTCCATCAGGAGGAGGAGAAGCACCTCCTGCTACTATTCAGATTGGTGCACAACCAGCAAACGCAACTGCTGCTGCTGGAAACACAGTCACATTCGTTGTTACTGCTGCTATATCACCCGAAGATGGTCCCAAGTCTTATCAGTGGTTTAGATCAACAGACGGTGGATTCTCTTTTGCTGTTGTTACTGGTGCAACAAGCAATTCATATTCATTCACTGCATTATCATACATGACAGGATACAAATTCCGTTGTGTGATTGCAGGACCTATTGGACAAACACCAGCAACAAACTCACCATTAACAACTGAAATCGCTACATTAACTGTTACTGGTGTTGGCGGTGGAACTGCTGAGGACTTCTCATCAACTAACGTGAAGTTGGATAGCACACAAGTTTCCTTCGACGCCACATAAATAAAACTGTACAAACTGTAAAAAGATGGCAAAACAAACGATTGGGATTGGATCTTCTGCAAATGATGGCACAGGTGACACCCTGCGTGATGGTGCTATCAAGGCAAATGCTAATTTCACAGAAATTTACGATAAACTAGGGGATAGTACAAATGTTCTCATAGACATCGCTGGGGGAATAACTGAGGGGCAAGTTCTTAAATGGACTTCATCTCCGACTCCTGCTTTCCGTGGTTCAGATTATAATTTACTAAGCAGTAATTTAGACACTAATGGTAATGATATTGTTTCTGACGGAACTGATGCTATTACAATACATCAAACAGGAACTGGGCATATTAATCTTAGAGCAGGCGGTTCTGGGTCAGCTTATACACGAATAGATGGCACAACAGGTTATCTAACGTGGTATGCTCCATATGCAACAGAAGGAGATCTTCCTAGTGCAACAGACCAGCATGGTATGTTTGCACATGTACATGGCACAGGTAAAGGTTACTTCGCTCATGCTGCTGCATGGGTTAAGTTGATGGACTATAACGATGGTATATCTGCACTTACTGATGTAGATACAACTGTCAACGGTGGTCCTTCTGATGGACAAGTTCTAAAATGGAACGACTCTAATAGTAAGTGGGAACCAGCAAACGACCAGCAATCTGGTGGTGGAGGTGGTGGAACCACACAAAACTTATTTGAAACTGTTAACGCAGACACAGGAACAACAACTGCATCTGCTGCAAACGACACTTTAATTATTGCTGGTGGTACAAATATTGCAACTTCACTTACAGGAGATACATTAACCATCAACATGACAGGTTCACTAGGTGCACCTGATCAAAACATATTTGCAACGCTAGGTGCTGACAACGCAACTATCACAGCAAACACTACAACTGATACATTAACATTTACTGGTGGAACAGGAATTACCACAAATGCAAATGCTGGTGCTATCACCATAACAAATGATTCACCTAACGTAGTACAGAATGTATTGCAAGCAATATCAGGTGATAGTGGTAGTTATACTGCTGCTGCTTCTGATTCTTCTGTAACTATTGCTGGTGGTACTGGTGTTTCAACTGCTGTGTCAGGTAATACTCTTACAATCACAAATACAGTTGCTCTTCCCAGTGCAAGTGAAGGACAGTCACTTCTATATGGTACAAGTTCATATGAGGCAGTTGCATCACCAACAGTGTCATATGCATTTACATCAGATGGCAACTCAAACTATTATATCGTTAATGGTCCTGGAATATCTAATGGTAATGATACTACAATCTATGTGTACAGAGGATTTACATACAGATTTGATAATGTAACTGGAAGTGGACACCCACTAGCAATCAGGGTATCTGATGGTGGTTCATCTGTTTCTAATGTCAGTGGTTCAGTGAATGGTGTTCAGTTCTGGACAGTCCCACAAACACTTGCTGCTGGTACAACGTATGTTTATCAGTGCACTATACACGGTAATATGAAAGGAGACATAGTAGTAGTATAATGACAAGAACTGTACCTGGAAGCGGAGCATCAATTCAACCTGTATTCAATAGTGTATACGGTGTGAAGGATGTTATTGTGACTGCACCTGGGTCAGGTTATAGTGCTGCGGATCCTCCTAAATTAACTATTGGTAATTGTGGTACCCCTATTCGTGATGCTGTACTAGCAGCGAATATTGCTGATAATGGTGAAATATTATCAGTAGATGTTATAGACCCTGGTGAGGGATATAACCCACTACGTCTTCTTATTGAATCTGACGAAAGTAATATCGTACAGGCAGATGCAAATATTATATTGAATGAAAGTGATATTGTAGATCAACAGGGTAACATAATTGCTCCTGCTGGTTCTATAAACTATATCCAAGTTACTAGACCTGGTGATGGTTATTTTAGTGCTAGTGCAAGACTAGAAGGTGGTGGTGGATCTGGTGCTGAACTTGTACCTACTGTTGGACAGGTAACAGGTTTATCTGTTGAGAACAATGGTAGATCATACACAGCGGAAGATATTACTCTGGTTATATCTGGTGGTGGTGGACAAAATGCTACTGGTGTTTGTGAAGTAAATCAATTCGGTACAGTTGAGAGTATAACAGTATCAAACCCTGGTGAGTTCTTTGAGACTCCTCCTCTTATCCAACTTATTGGTGGTGGTGGATCTGGTGCTCAGGCAGAGGCAGAAATAAATCTTGGTAAAATTACTGCAATTAATATATTGAACCCTGGTGGTGGATATACTTCTCCTCCTAGTGTAATCTTTACAAGAGATACAAACTTAATTAGAACTCAGAGAAATAGAACATCATTAGTATCTGCATTCTTTGAGATAACTGCATTGATTCGTAATGCAACTGCGACTGATAGCACAATATATGTTGAGACAACTGATGCTTTCCCTGGATCTGGTAAGTTCCAAATAGGTAGAGAGATTGTCAGATATACAGGTAAAACTCCTATATCATTTACTGGTTGTGATAGAGGTATTAACTTCCGATATGACCAGCGTGTGTTGCTGGACGGTCTCGCTGATGATCCTACAACTGGTATATCTGGTTATCAGTTTACTGTATCTGATAGAGTCAGAAGAGTACAGGAAGATAAAACTAATAAGGTTGCTATCGTATATGACTGGCGTCCAGAGACAAGAGAACTATTCTTAATCTTCCAAGTTGATGAACTAGCATTTATTGATGGTGGTAGATCTAATGAAAGAACTGCTGTTATTCAATTTATTGGTGGTACTGCATCATCTACTGAGACAGGAGAGGCACCACACGTCCTTATTGATGATGAGACATCTTCTATTGTTACATTCGAGAGTCCTCTTGGTGTATTAGAAGGAAAGAGATTTGAAGATGATGATGAATTACAAGGTGCTGGTGATGGAATACCTGACCTAGTAAATACTGGTACAGATTATGAGAATGAAATCAGTCTTGATGGTGGTATAGCATCATCACTATATGGTATTGAGGAAACTGTTGGTGGACAGAACACTACACTGTTCCAGCAAGCAGACCAATTATATGATTCAAGTTTAGTTCCACTAACTGCATCTGTGCAGCAAGCAGGAGCATTAGATGATGGTATTGAGCATACTTCTCTATCAACTATTAAGTTGAGAAATGTTCAAAATACATTCACTGTTGGTGAGACAGTAACTGGTTCAACAACTGGTGTTACTGCTATCGTAGCAGAGGCACAATCTGCTGTTGATGAGTTTGGATATGTATTTTTAAAGGTACAAACCATAACCAACAACGTATCAAATTACAAATTTACAACTTCTGATACACTAAACGGAGGCAGTTCGGGTGCCAACGGTGTGTTTGTATCACAAGAATATACTAACCTTGTCAGAAAAGAGCAAGAGTAACCACTATAAATAAAAGGAAGGTAAACTAAACAATGGCACTCCTAACCGACCAATTTAGAATTTTCACTGCTAAAAGATTCATAAAATCTTTGGAGGGTGCTGATGCGACTCAATCTGACTTGCAAGCAGGATCCAACAGAGATCGTTTGTATGTTTTCATAGGACGTCCACAAGAGTGGGATAATGAAAACGCACCTCCGACTCCCGTTGATTCTTTCCAAGAGTTTAGTGATACATTCTCAGACATGATTTCACTGAAACGTGTACTAGCAAATGACACGATTCAAGTGGTAAGACGAATTGACTGGACTCCCCCAGAGCAGACTACTGGTGGACTTGGTTATGTTTATGACATGTATCGTCATGATTATAGTTCCACTAAGACCGCATCCAGTGGTGCGACTAAGTTATATGACGCAGATTTTTACGTTGTTAACTCGCAGTATCAGGTCTATAAGTGCATTTACAATGGTACAAGTCCTAGTGATCCTAACGGTAAACCTTCTACTGTTGAGCCAACTGGCACCTCTACATCTATTATTACGACTTCCGATGGTTATCGTTGGAAGTATCTGTATACGATCCCTGTTGGTCAGGTCTTAAAATTCTTCTCGAATGACTACATGCCTGTGCTTGCAGACGTTGCTGTTACAGGTGATGCTGTTGGAGGAGAGATTGATACTGTTGTTATCCAAGCATCTGGTACAGGTTACAACAATGGTACATATGAAAACGTACCAATAAAAGGTGATGGAGTTGGTGGTAGAGTTTCACTTGTTGTTGACGGTGGTAAGGTTGTATCCGCTACTGTGACATCTGGTGGTTCTGGTTACACCTTCGGTAAAATCATCATTGATGAGGTTAATGGTATTGGTGCTGGTACAGGTACTGGTGCTGCTATTGACGTTATCATTCCCCCAGAATTAGGTCATGGTTCTGATCCTACCAAAGAACTTGGTGGTTACAGAGTTATGATCAACACGAAGTTCACTTATGATGAAGGATCAGGTGACTTCCCAACTGATAACGACTATCGTCGTATCGGTCTTGTTATAAACCCAAACCAGTATGGTACGACAGAACTGACATCTGCTATTACGTTGTCTGCTACTCGTGCTGTTATCTTCTCACCTACCTTCACAGGTACGTTCTCAACTGATGAGATTATTACACAGTCAAGAACCGTAGGTGGACAACAGGTAACTGCAAGAGGTCGTGTTATATCATGGAATACCACAACAAAAGTTTTGAAGTATTATCAAAACAGAATTGATGGTGTGTTCCCAGAAATTACTGGTAACCTAACAGAATTTGAAGGAGGTAACCCTGTCACAGGTGCTACTTCTGGTACATCCGCTGATCCTGATATCAACTTCCCAGTTGTATCTGGTATCTCGACCCGAGTCATCAACAACACTGAATATGACTTAGGTATGTCCTTTACTAATGGTTATGCGAAACCAGAGATCGATCCTAACTCAGGAGAGATTATCTACATAGATAACAGAGGAGCAATCTCTCGTGCTGGTGACCAAATTGAAGATATTAAAATCGTAATCGAGTTCTAAGATGCCACAGAATACCAATCTGAATATAGCTCCTTATTTTGATGACTTTGATAAGGACAAAAACTTTTACAGAGTTCTCTTTCGACCAGGATTCCCAATCCAAGCGAGAGAACTTACCACTATGCAATCTATTTTGCAGAACCAAGTGGAAGCAATGGGATCACACCTCTTCAAGGAAGGTGCAATGGTTATCCCAGGTCAAGTTGGATATGACCTTAACGTAGATTGTTTAATAATCCAGCAGTCATTCTTAGGAGTAGACGTAGAGACATATCGTACACAGTTAAATGGAAAAATTGTAGAGGGTCTTACCACTGGCATCAAGGCAAAGGTTCTTTTCTCTATTCCAGCAACAACAAGTACAAGAGGATATATCACATTCTATATTAAGTATGTTGAGTCAGGAGACACAACATCTGACGCTACTACAAAGAAGTTTGGTAATAACGAACAGTTGATATGTGAAAATGAGATAACTTTTGGTAACAGTTTGATCGAAGTTGGATCACCATTTGCACAGTTACTTCCAGTAAATTCTACTGACATTGGATCTGCTGCTTATATAAGTGAGGGCGTATATTTTATAAGAGGACACTTTGTAGATGTTCCTACTGAATACATTATATTAGAACAGTATGATAATAACCCATCATACAGAGTTGGTTTTGATATCTCAGAATCTATCATCACGCCAGAAGATGATCCATCATTAACAGATAATGCTATTGGTTCGTCTAACTATTCTGCCCCTGGTGCACATAGATTTAGAATTAAAACACAGTTAGTTAAGAAACCTATTAATGATGATACAGATAAGAACTTCATTGAACTTCTTCGTATCAGAAATTCTACTGTTGAAAACTTTGTTGACACAACATCATACAACGAGATTGAGAAATCTATTGCTCGTCGTACATTTGAAACACATGGTGACTATGTTGTTAACTCATTCGAGGTTCGTGCAAGAGAACACTTAAACGATCAGTTTAACAATGGTGTGTATCTTCCAGGAACTTCATCACCTGATGATCAGGTTGCTAGTGAGAACTTTGCTGCACTAGAAGTAGGACCTGGTAAAGCATATGTAAAAGGTTATAGAACTCAATTACTTGCATCTACATATGTTGATGCTCCTAAACCAAGGACATTTATAGGACGTCAGAACCAAATCATTCCTATTGACTTATCACAGTCAGTGGAAGTATATGACATTTGGGGGTGGCCAAGTATTGCAGGAGAAGGTGTTACTAACTGTTATCAGGTTGTTGATCTTAGAGACAACTGGTTAGGAACTGGTCCTTCTAATGCTGCACAAGGAAATAAAATTGGTAAGGCAAGAGTCTTACAACTAGAAACTGATGGAACAAGATATAACTTGTTCTTATTTGATATACAGATGTTTACTGCAATTAACTTTGCAAGTTCACAGACTATAAATGATGGAGAGGTAATTATAGGACGTTCATCTGGTGCAAGAGGATATGTATATGAAGCATCTGGTGACTCTGCTGTTGTTCATCAGGTATCTGGTGAGTTCCAAATAGGAGAAGTTCTAGAAAGAGATGGTCGTGTATTAGATACATGTTCTGCTGTATTCAACTATGAACAATCTGATGTACGTCAGGTAGTTGGATATGAAGACCCATCAACTTCTGCTACCGTGACATTTACTGCATCATTAGCATTAAATGAATCAATATCATTGATTGGTAAAACAGTTACAGTTGACCAAGCATCTTCTACTAAGACAATCAGTGGTTTCGATACTGCATTCTCTGCTGATATCAGACCTGGTGAAGTTATATCTCCTGTTGCTACTACCAACAAAGGTCAGACATCACTTAGAGTTAAGAGAATAGATTCTACTAGCATTGCATTTACTTCTGCTAATAGAAAGAGTTCTGGTCTAACTCCTGTATTTGATTTTGGATTACAGACTGCTGTATTAGATTCTAGTTTAACAAAAGGTAGTATAACTGATGCAGAATATCCTGCTATTCAGTTTACACGTTTACGTCCTATCTTTACACAGAAGAATGTAAGAGACGGTGAACTTGTAATTGATATGCCTAAGAAGGCAATCAAGTCTATCGCTGATGAATCATTTACATCTATCAAGACTTTCTATAACAAACAGTTATCATCTGGTGACGTTACATTTACACTACCAGAGAACGAACAATTTACTACATTAGATAACGAGAACTATAACTTAACTATCGTTACTGGATCTAACTCCAACACAGGATATGGTTGGTCCCCAGGTACTAACCTTGATATTGAGAATGAATCCACAAAACAATCACCTACTATCTCAGTTTCATTTGGTGCTAACAGACAGTCACTACAAATTACTGGTATTAACAATGGTTCTGGTGGTAGTGCTAACATTACTCGTGTTACACTGACTGCTGCTGTATCTGTAAACACTGTATCTAAGAAAATTAAAACTGCTGCTAAGATGAGAACCATGAAGGTTATCAGAACCAGAGAGCAGAATGATGTAATGAATTACGGATTAGCATTTGGTAACTTGTATGGTACAAGAATTGAAGATGAAGAAATATCTTTTGCATTGAATGACGTTTATAAAGTGCATGCTGTATATGAATCTACTGATGACAATGATGCACAAGTCCCTTACGTTGTACTAACAGAAAACGTATTCTTCGACAACGGTAGTGTTGTTGTAGGAAGAACATCTGGTGCAAGGGCAAGGGTAGTATCATTCAACTCCAACAACAATAGGTTGTATGTAGTTCCATTAAGTTCTGATTACTTTGGAACTGGTGAAACTATTGATGGATTTGATGCTGACTTGAATGCACTTGTCGGTGTTACCGAGGATGGTGATGGAGCAATCGAAAGAGGATCCAGAGACATCTCAGGTAATTTTGACCTAGATTCAAACCAAACACCATTCATGTATGGTGTATCAAAAATTGTTAGGAAGGCAGGAACCAGCGAACCAAAGAGAAAACTCGCTGTTGTATTTGACTACTTTATTCACGAACCATCTGGCGATTATTTCTCTAACCAATCTTACTCTGGTATATCATTCTCTGAGATACCTAAGTACAGATCTGAACGCAACTCAAAGTACTTAACAGATGGAATCGATTTCCGTCCTGGTGTTGGTGAACTTGCTAGTGGTTCTGGTACTGTGGAGCAACCGTACTTCACAAATTGTAAGTCTCTTGACTTCGACTCTCGTATTTTTACAAGCACAGGTGGTGCTGGTGGTTCTACTATTTTTAATATACCCAAAGTAGAAGAATTCTTCCGTGCCGACTACGACTACTATCTACCACGTCAGGACAAACTCTTCATGACACATGATGGAGATCTAAAACTCTCCATGGGTGTTCCTAATGAAGATCCCCCAGAAGCAGATAACATTGATAAAGCAATGTTACTTGCCAAAATTCAATACGAACCTTATGTGTATGATGTAGAAGAGGACATCTTAATTACACTGAACCAGCAACGTCGTTACACTATGGAAGACATAGGTAACATGGATAGACGTTTACAGTCTCTTGAATACTATACATCATTATCATTACTAGAAGCAGACGCTAGAAATACAAGAGCGTTTGACTCTGATGGTTTTGATAGATTGAAAAACGGTTTCATGGTAGATGACTTTACAGATCATTCTACTTCTGCTGTTGAGAATATAGACTTCAAGTGTTCTATGGACTTTAATAATGGTATACTACGTCCTTCACACTACACCTCTAATATATCTCTTGAATTTAGTGGTAGTGCATCAAGTAATATAACAGACCATAATACTAGATCACTTCGTTCTGGTAAGACAGGTGCTAACGTATTGACTCTTCCATACGAAGAAGAAGCAATCATTATCCAACCTTATGCTTCTAGAATGGAAAACGTTAACCCATTTAACGTATTCACATTCATAGGACGTATTGACTTACTTCCAGCATCTGATGACTGGACAGATACAAGACGTGCTCCTACAAGAGTTACATCTATTGAAGGTAACTTCACTGCAACAAGACGTAGATTCAGAACTAACAATGCTGGATTTGCTCCTATACAATGGAATGCATGGAGAACTAACTGGACAGGTACTAGAAGGTCAGAGACAAGAAGATGGAGGGAAACAACATTTGCTAGGGGTACACCTAGAAGAGTCCTAGCGGGTGAGACTATTACTACAACTCGTCGTCAGGTAAGATCTGGTACTCGTATCAGAGTTGTACCTAGAATTGACAGACGTTCACTTGGTGATAGTATTATTGATAGCACATTTATACCATGGATCAGATCTAGGAACGTTGCATTTGATGTAGAACGTGTAAAACCAAAAACAAGAATGTATGGATTCTTTGATGGTGATAATGTAATGAATTACATTACTCCAAAACTAATTGAATTAGTTAAGAACTCATCAGAAGATCCTAAGACAAATGAGACACCATTTGTTATTGGTGAAACTGTTATTGGATTGAACTCAGGTTGTCGTTTAAAAGTTGTAGCACCTAATAATGGTCTAACAACTAACCCTTATACAGCAACTAATGATTCATTACCAGACTCTTATGCATCACAAACCGCAGTCTTAAATATTGATACAACTGAGATTGCAAGACAAACAAGAGGAGACTCTTACGGAAATATAGCAGTGGGAGAAGTACTACTAGGTCAAACATCTGGTGCTCGTGCTGTTGTCAAAGATCGTCGTCTCATCTCCGATCTCTTGGGTATTGTAAAAGGAACATTCTTTATACCTAACCCAAGAAGAGACGCGAACCCAAGATGGGCAACTGGTTCCAGAACTATGCGTTTAACATCTTCTGAGCAAGATAGTAGGTTACCAGGTGCTGTTGATTCTGCTGCTGAGGCAGAATATACTGCAAGAGGTACATTGAATACGTTACAAGAGAACGTACTTGCAGTTAGAAACGCATCTATCGTTCGTGATACTGTCAATGATAGAAGGACAGTAAGGTCGGTGAGAACAAACACAAGACAAGTTGGTTGGTGGGATCCACTAGCACAATCATTCCTACTTGAAGCACAAGGTGGTATGTTTGTAACTGGTGTTGATATCTACTTTGCAACTAAGGATCAAAAGATCCCTATCTCTATGCAGATCAGACCTATGGAGAATGGTTATCCTACTAAGGACATTCTACCTTTCTCTGACTGTACATTGATTCCATCACAGGTTGAGATATCAGAGAACGCATCTATTGCAACTAAGTTTGAGTTCCCTGCACCTGTGTACATTCCAGAATCAGAAGAACATTGCTTTGTTCTATTCTCTGACTCTAACGAATACAAGGTATGGATATCTCGTATGGGTGATATTGATATCACAGGTACAAGAACTATATCTGAACAACCTTATGCTGGTGTTCTATTCAAATCACAGAACGCATCTACATGGACTGCTGACCAATATGAAGATTTGAAATTTAATCTTTATAGAGCGAAGTTCAATACAAGTGTAACTGGTAGTGCTGTATTCAATAACGCATCACTTGGTGCTGGTAATGATGGTCTTGCATCGCTTGTAAACAATCCTATTACAACGATACAACCACAACAAAACATTACATTAGCAACTGGTGTAACTTACGCATTCACTGTGGGTGCAAGAGTTATACAGTCACCATCTAATGCACAGGGTACAGTTAAAGAATTTGATTCTACATCAGATCCACAAGTCCTAACTGTTACAGATATCAGTGGTACATTCGTACAAGGTATTGTAGATAACTCTGGTAATATTACCAACGCAATGAAGTCATCACAGTCATCCGCTACTATTGTTTTATCAGCAATATCTAACGGTGTGTTTGAAGTTGGTGATGTAATCACTGGATCATCTTCTGGTGCTACTGCAACTGTTACTGCATATGATACTGGTACATCTACTATAACTGCTAACTATGTTTCCAAAGCATTTGACGTTGGTAACGATACACTGTCAGAACCTGGTGGTGTAAGTGGTACTATCTCATCTGCATCATATAGTGGTGACTCATATACAGGATACCCTGTATCACAACCTACTGTAAGAGCAGGAGACAAGAAAATTATTGTATACCAACCTAATCATGGTATGCACAATAGAGCAAATAACGTTGAGTTAAAGAACGTTGTTTCAGAGATACCAGCAACTACGTTAACATCTAACTTATCATCTACTGCTACTACATTGTCAGTAAATGATGCAGGAAGTTTCCATAAGGTAGTTAACGGTAAACCTATTAGTACAACTAACCCAGGATATGTGATGTTAGTTGGTGAGAGTTCAGATAACCTTGCTCTTGATCCTCCATCACCTCCTGGTGGTGACGATGATGCAACCGAAGCATGGAGAAGTATCATGCATGTTGTTTCTGCAAAAGAGATTATTGCTTACTCAGCAATATCAGATAACGGTAAAGAGATTACTGTTGCACCATCTGGTAGAGGTATTACATCTGCTGTTATGAACACAGGTGCTGCACTCACATGGCCATCAGAAACAACTGTAAGATGTTATAATCTTGATGGTGTACCACTAACAGAAATCAACAAAGTTCACACTGCTATCGGAGATCCTACTCTTGATACTTACTCACTATCAACACAATCTGTTGCTAGTGTCGGTATAGCAACTGGTGGATCTAACGTCAGTGCATCACAGAACATACCATTTGAACTTATCACACCTACTATACAGGTTCTAAATTTCAAAGAAACTGATATAGCACCTACCTTGAATACCACATCTGGTACATCTATCGGTACTGGTGGACAAGTTGTTGACCAAGCATCATTCGTTAACAATGGTCAATATGATGAGATCCAGTTGAATGAAGAGAACTATTATGATAATCCTAGAATTATATGTTCCAATATTAATGAAGCAAATAAACTAGAAGGTTCTAAGTCTCTAACTATGAGAATTAACATGATGACTGAGAAGGACAATCTAACTCCTGTTATTGACCTTGATCGTGTCTCTGTAATTACTACATCAAATAGGATCAACAAGTGGCCAGGTGGTCCACAAGTCTTGGGAATACAGAGTGAGATAGATACCACAGGTGATGTTTCATTACTCGCTGGTGGTGATCAAAACGAAGCAATTTACTTGACTAAGATAGCAAAACTTGCTAACATATCAAGAAGTATTCGCCTCATGATTTCCATGCAACGTTATGGAGATTCTACTATCGACATATATTACCGTATTCAAAAAGCAGGATCTGACAAACCAATGAATGAAGTTGGATTTGTTAAGATACCTGTACCAGATGTCGGTTCAACCAATGTCGGTGAGGAAGAATGGGAAGACTTTGAATACACAGTTGAAGGTCAGGAGTTCCAAGCATTCCAGATCAAGATTGTTATGAAAGCGATGAACCAAGCAAAAGTTCCTCTCATCAAAGATCTTCGTGCTATTGCCTTTGCATCATAATGGATAAACCTAGATTCATCCCTGTTGAAGGAGAAGAAAATAAAGGTTTGTTTCGTGATAGCGAAAGTAATGCGATTGTGTATCGGGACTCTGACGAGTACGATAAATATATGCAGTCGTATAATCAAAGGCAAAAGAAGAAGAGGGAATTTACTGATCTGCAAGGTGAAGTAAACGAACTTAAATCTGATGTTTCTGACATCAAAAATTTACTACTGAAACTTATTAACAAAGAAAATGACAGTTGATGTGAAAGAAAACAGTTCACCTGATGAACTACTTGAAGGGTTCAAGACCCGCTATCAAAAGATACTTGATGAGAACAAATCATTAAGTAATAAGATTAGAGACAATGAAACTACTGCACTAAAACTGTTAGGTGCGATAGAAACTTTGGAATATCTTTATCCACATACACCAGAAGCAAAGACAGAGGAAGCACCAGGAACACCAGCATCAGTCGAGTAGCATCGTATTTGCGGTATAAATAACAGGAGACCTCCTTGTGTCATTCGATATAAACAATGGCAAATAGACTACAACTACGACGTGACGGTGCACAGCAATGGGCAAACGTCAACCCAATTCTTGCACAGGGCGAACTTGGTATTGAACTCGATACCTCGCGTCTAAAAATCGGTGATGGTGTTACACCATGGAACTCACTGAAATATGAACGTCCACTAGAAACTGAAAGTAATACTGCAAATACACTTGTTAAGCGTGACGCTGACGGTAACTTTGAAGCGGGTGCCATTACTGCTTCAATCGTTGGTAACGCTGCTACTGCGACTAGACTTGCTAACGCTAGATCATTCACCCTAACAGGTGACATGACTGGTTCTGCTAGTTTTGATGGTTCTGCAAACATTAACATTACTGCTGAACTAAACTACCAACCAGGTCTACCTCACTATGACGCAAACAATCTTAGCGCGACTGGAACTTATACTCAAATTACACTTGACTCTCGTGGTCGTGTTACTACTGCTAATAACCCTACAACACTAGCAGGATATGGTATCACTGACGCGACACCAAGTGACCCAGATCTAATTGCACTTGCTGCTATAACATCTCTTGGTTTATTATCAAGAACTGGAAATGGAACTGCTGTAACTAGACAGATTACAGGTGCATCTGGTCAGATCGTTATGACCAATGGTTCTGGTGCAACAGGTGACCCACAGGTAGGACTTGCTGATACACCAGTTGTTGTTGGATCATACAACCCAACAGGATCTGTATCATTAGATCAACCTCAGTTATCTGTATCAGAAACATCAAGTATTCACCAAACAGTTAATACACCTGACTTTACAGTAGACAGATATGGTAGATTAACATATGCAGCAACAGCACCTATTGCTACTGCTACACAGGGTACAGAATCAGCAGCATGGAACTCAGGAACAACATATGCACGATATGCAAAGGTTAAAAATTCAAATGATCGCCTCTATGAGGCTATCGCTCCTATTAACAGTGGTGGCAGCGAACCTACACACACCGACACCAGTGATACAGGATCTTGGAGATATCTCGGATCTGCTCTAAGTCCACAGAAAGGTCTAGCATCATTCAACCAAGAAGATTTTGATGTAACATCATGGAATGCTGCTGGTAACTACGAAGGTGGTTTCGTTACTATTGCACAGGCAGGGGTAGATAATACACAACTACAAAATAACAGAGTTTCATTTGCAGACGGTAATACAAAAGAAGACTTTGAACTAGATCAAGAATTAACTGCAACCACAGGTTACAGAGGATTCAATTACTTAAACTATATTAAAATTAATGATACCAGTGGTAACCTATTAGTTGGTGCTAATAACACTGGTGATAGTGGAGCAGGAGAGATTGACATAAACGTCAGATCATATTATAGTGATCCTGACATTACACTTGATGGTTCTGTTGATCAGAAACTTGATAAGACTGGTGATGGTAATTTAACATTCCAGTTAACTCAAAACAGTTCTAGTGCTAGAACAGTCTTAATCAACGCTACAAACTCTGGTGCTGGTGATGCAAAGATTGATATCACATCAGAAAATGATATTACAATCAATGCAACTAACGTTTCTAATAGAGTAAACGTAGAAGGTTTCCAATTCCAAGATGATACTCTAAGTAGCACTGCTGCTACTATGATCTTAGACCCAGGTGATGACGATACTGCAACTGGTAAAGTTCAGATTCGTGGTGACTTACAAGTAGATGGTACTACAACAACTGTTAACTCAACTGTTGTAACTATTGATGATCCTATCATTGTATTAGGTGGAGATACTACACCTGTATCAGATGACAATAAGGATCGTGGTGTCGAGTTCTCTTATTACGATACACAGGCAAGAAAAGGATTCTATGGGTGGGACGAAGATTATGCGAACGCTAACATGTGGTCTGGCACTGGTGGGTATCGCTTCCTCTACAACGCGACTAACACAAGTGAAGTTTTTACTGGTACTGATGCTCCTATCATCGCTGGTAACCTCAGACTAACAACAAACACAGGATCTACTTGGAAGACACCTACAACAGGTACATTAGTTGTAACTGGTGGTGCAGGAATTTCTGAAAATCTTAACGTTGGTGGTACAACCCACTTGAATGGTAACGTTGAGATAGATGGCACAGTTGATATTGATGCAAACTTTGCAGTAAGATCTGGTACAACTGATAAATTTACAGTTGCATCAAGCACAGGTAATACAGTAATCGAAGGTACATTAGATGTACAGTTAGAAACTGAGATAACAGATAACTTAATAATAAAAGCAGACAATAAAAAGTTTGATATTCAAACTGCTGCTGGTGTCAGTAAGTTTGAGGTAGATACTGACAATGGTAATATACACACAGATGGTACTCTTGATGTAGACAGTGGTGTTACACTCAACAGTACTCTCGATGTTGATAACAACGTTACATTAAATGCAGAATTAGATGTTGATGGCAACTCATTATTCCATAACAACATCACTCTTGATACAACTGGTAAGAACTTTAAGATCACAAATGGATCACAAGATAAGTTCTCTGTTCTATCTACAAATGGTAATACAGATATCAGAGGTACATTAGATGTAGGATCTAATGCTATCTTCGAGACAAACCTATCTGTAAATGGTAATACAACATTAGGTAACCAAGCATCTGATAATCTTACAGTAAATGCTGACGCTGTATTTACTGATAACCTTACAGTTAATCAGGCAGTAGATTTTGATTCTACTCTTAATGTAGATCAAGCAGTAGATTTCAATTCAACTCTTACAGTTGATGGTCAAACAACAATTTATGATTCTCTAATCTTACAGTCTGACAACGAAGTATTAAACATTAATAACAACGCTGCACAGACACAGTTCTCTATTGACTTTGATAATGGTAATACAATCATTGGTAGAAGTGGACAAGGCACAGGTACATTAACTGTTCATGGTAATACCACAATCAATGATCTAGCAACATTTACTGACAACGTAATTATCGGTAATGCAAACACCGATACTCTTACAGTAAATTCTGTTTCACAATTTACAGATAATGTCACAGTTGATGGAAGTCTAACTGTAAATACAAACGCATTAATAGAAGGTAACCTAACAGTCAATGGAACTACAACAACTGTTAACAGCACTACGGTTACACTAGATGACCCCATAATTACATTGGGTGGAGACACTGCTCCTGGATCTGACGATGCAAAAGATCGTGGTGTGGAGTTCCGTTATTTCAATTCTTCTGCTAAAATAGGATTCTTCGGGTGGGATGATTCTGCATTAAGATATGTATTCTTACATGATGCAGCAAACAACTCGGAGGTGTTCAGTGGTACCAAGTCAGGAATTGACGCAGGGTCCATAAAATTATTTAATACAACAAATGCAACGAATAGTGCTACTGGGACTCTCATCGTTGGGGGCGGTGCTGGTATCGGATTGGATCTATACGTCGGTGATGATCTCACAGTCGGAGACAATGGATCGTTTGGTGGAAATGTCGATATCACTGGCACGCTCGATGTAACAGATGACTTCGCTGTTGCTTCTACATTTACAGTTGATGCCCAGACAGGTAACACATTTGCTAATGGTACATTCACTGTCAATGGTAACGCTACGATTGGTAATCAGGCGGGTGACTCACACGCTGTTACTGGTACTGTACAGTTCAATCAGGCAGTAACTGGTAATGCAAGATTTAACATCAGAAACCTTAAAGTTGGTACTGATGCTGCTAACGAAATATCTACATCATCTGGTAATCTAATATTAGATTCTGCTGGTGGTACAGTAAACATAACAGACCACGCTGACGTGGATGGAGACTTAAATGTTGACGGTAATACTAAGGTTGATGGCACTCTTACTGTCGATGGTAATACTACTATCGGTAACGCATCAGGAGATAGTCACTCAGTTACTGGAACAGTCCAGTTTAATCAAGCAATCACCTCCACAGACATCACCGCAGACGCGATCAAGATCGGGGTCGATGCTAACAATGAAATTAGTACCACAACTGGTAACCTTATCCTCGACTCACAAGGTGGTAAGGTACACATCACAGACAATGCTGAGGTAGATGGAAGTTTACAGGTAGACGGAAATACAACTCTTGGTGATGCTAATACAGATTCATTGACTGTCAATGCAACATCTGATTTCAATGCTGCTATTACATCAGAACAGATCACTGCTAAGAACATCAAGATCGGTGTTGATGGTACATCAGAAATCAGCACATCAACTGGTAACCTAACTATTGATTCTGCTACTGGTGAGACTATTGTTGATGACAACCTCACAATTAATGGTACACTTGACGTTGACAATCTAACAACAATTACAGATGGTTTAACTGTCAAGGCAGACAACAAAGTTGTTGCAATTCAGACTGCTGGTGGTGTTAATAAACTTACAGTTGATACTGACAACGGAAATACAGATATACAGGGAACCCTAGATGTAAATGGTGCTACTACCATTACTAATACTCTTAACGTTACTAACAATGTTGACCTTGATCAGCAGTTAAACGTAGATGGTAATGCTACATTCCAGAGCAATGTAACAGTCAACGGTGACAACTTAGTCTTTGCAGTAGAGAACCAAGCAGGAACTACTCAGTTCACTATTGACTCTGACAATGGTAATACAAATATAGGTGGTACATTAGTTGTTGATGAGACCGTAGATGTAACTGGTATCGTCACATCTAATAACTTCTTAAAAGCAGTTAACTCTACTAACCCAGCAAACTTATCTGCAAATGCTGCATTGATGGTTACTGGTGGTGCAACTATCGGTGCTGATCTATTCGTCAATACAGGATTCAAAGTTGGTGCAAACGCTGCAACTAAATTCTCAGTCGCTGGTGGAACAGGTAACACAGATATCACTGGTACATTAGATGTCACAGGAAACACAACTCTAACAACTCTTGATGTCTCCACAATAGACACCACTGGTGCTACAACAATCGGTGGTACATTCAACGTTGGTACAAGTAAGTTTACTGTACTATCCAACTCTGGTAACTTGGATATGGCAGGAACACTTGATGTTGGTGGTCGTACAATTATTGATGATACTCTACAAGTTACACAAAACGTAGACTTTGATTCTGATCTTAATGTAGATGGTAATGCACAGATTGATGGTACACTTACTGTTGATTCTGCTACAACAATCAAAGACAATGTAATTGTCAGAGGATCTACAAAGACTCTTAAATTACAAAACGGTTCTAATCAAGACAAGATTACATTCCACTCAACAAGTGGTAATGCAGAGATCACTGGTCTATCTACACTTGGTTCTCTTGGAGTTACAAACAATGCAACTATCGGTGGCACACTTGGAGTCACAGGTCAGATCACTGGTAACGTAACTGGTGCGTTGACAGGTAATGCAGATACTGCATCATTAGTTGATGTAACTGAGACAGCATCTACTAACTTAGACTTCTTCCCAACATTTGTTTCTGCAACATCTGGAAACACTGAGATAAGAACTGACTCTACTAACCTAAGATATAATCCATCTTCTAACAGACTTACTGTTACAAACTTCCGATCAACAACTGACTTTGAAGTTCAAGGTAACTTGACTATTACTGGTGCTATTACTTACGGTCAGGCACAAGTTGGTAGTATTGCAAACCATGATACTGATGCTCTTGCTGAGGGATCTACAAATCTATACTTCACTAACGAAAGAGTTGATGATCGTGTTGCTGCACTAATTGATGGTGGTACAGGTATATCTGCAACTTACAATGACTCAGGTAATATTCTATCAATCTCTGCTGACTTTACAGAGTTTGATACAGACAACGTTGTAGAAGGATCCAGCAACAAGTATCATACACAAGCAAGAGTTCGTAACTCATTCACATATGGCACTGGTATTCAGCATGATGGTAGTGGTGGTCTTCAAGTTACACAGTCAGATATCAATACTGACAACATAACTGAGGGTAGCACAAATCTATTCATTACTGCTGCCAGAACTCGTGGACATTTGAGTGCTACTGGTGATCTATCATATAACGCTTCTACTGGTGTATTCTCATACACAATACCAACAACTATTGCTTCTCTTTCTAATCATGATACAGCAGATTTAGCAGAGGGTACTAACCTCTACTTCACTAACGCTCGTGCTGATGCTAGGGCAGATGCAAGAATCGCTGCTGCTGATACAGATGATTTATCAGAAGGTTCTTCTAACCTATACTTCACTAATGCTAGGGCAGACGCTAGAATCGCTGCTGCATCTACAAGTGACCTATCAGAAGGAAGCAATCTATACTTTACTAATGCAAGAGCAGACGCAAGAATTGCTGCTGCATCTACAAGCGATCTATCAGAAGGAACTAATCTTTATCACACAACTGCTCGTGCACGTTCTGCAATCAGTGCTGGTGGAGACTTATCATATAATGCTTCAACTGGTGTGATGAGTGTCACATTGCCAACAGTATTCTCTGGGGCATACAATGACCTATCTGGTAAACCTACATTATTCTCTGGTGCATATAATGATCTAACTGGTAAACCTACATTATTCTCTGGTGCATATGCAGACCTAACTGGTGCACCTTCTCTTGGTGCTGTTGCGACATCTAATGATTATGATGATCTAAGCAACAAACCCACATTAGGAACTGCTGCTGCTACTAATACCACTGCTTATGCTACTGCTGCACAAGGTACTAAGGCAGACGCTAACGACACTGACATTGACGACATCTATACTCAGTTAGTTGCGATTGGTAATGACAACTCAATAACAACAGTAACTGCTCTTAAAAATGCATTACTTGCACTAGCAAGGAGTTAATTAAATGGCATCCCCAACCTCAAAAGCAGAATTAAAAGAATACTGTCTCCGTAGACTCGGTAAACCAGTATTAGAAATCAACGTGTCTGATGATCAGGTTGATGATAACTTGGATTATGCTATACAGAAATTTCAACAGTATCACTATGAAGGTGCTGAACGTGTTTATCTAAAACATAAATTTACACAGGCAGAAATTGATGCTGGTAAAGCAAACTCAACATCATTAGCAACAGATGGTACTACTGAATGGTCAGAACAGAATGCATTTGTTCCTGTACCAGAACATATAACATCTATTGAAGGTATCTTTAAATTTACAGACAAAGGTACTAGAAACATGTTTGATATTAGATATCAAATGCGTTTGAATGACTTGTATGATTTTACATCTACACAGTTCTATCATTACTATATGATACAACAACACTTAGAGACTATTGATTTCATACTAGAAGGTATGCACCCAGTAAGATATCAAGCAGTACAAGATAAAGTTTACTTAGATTTTGACTGGTCACAAGATGCACTAGAAGATCAGTATATTGTTATAAAATGTTGGAGAGCATTACAACCTGACACATGGACTGAGATATATAATCAGATGTGGTTAAAGGACTATGCTACTGCAAAGATAAAGAAACAGTGGGGATCAAACCTTACTAAATTTACTAGCGTTCAAATGCCAGGTGGTATCACTCTTAACGGAGAGATGATTTATAATGATGCTGTTGAGGAATTAAAGATCCTTGATGAGCAACTTCGCACCACATGGGAAACTCCTCCATTAGACATGATAGGATGATATGGCAACTAACAGTTACTTTACCAACGGTACAACAGGAGAGCAAGATTTACAAGAGTCTCTTGTCACAGAGCAGATTAAAATGTTCGGCAAAGATGTCTACTATATCCCGAGAACTCTTGTTAAAGAAGATAGCGTCTTCGGGGAGGATACCCTCTCTAAGTTTGAAGGAGCACACTTAATTGAAGCGTACATTGAAGATGCTGGTGGTTTTAGGGGCGACGGTGATATTTTCTCTAAGTTTGGAGTCAGAATACAAGACCAAATCACCTTTGTTATATCAAGGTCAAGATTTACAGCAGCAGTAGACGATAATGCAACTTTAATTGTAGAGGGTAGACCTAACGAAGGTGACCTAATACATTTGCCTATGGCAAATAAAACTTTTGAGATACAGTTTGTAGAGCACGAACAACCTTTCTACCAGTTTGGTAAGAACTATGTTTGGGGTTTACGCTGTGAGTTGTTCGAGTACAGCGACGAGGATATCGATACTGGTGTGGCAGCAGTAGATGCATTAGAGCAGAACTTTGCCAATGCTATCACAGTTGGTCTAGTTGCTGGTGGATCTGGAACATTCACTGCTGGTGAAACTGTAACTGGTGGTACATCTAATGTTACTGCTGAGGTTAAGTCATTTGATAGTTCAACCAATACTTTGATAGTGATTAACAGATCAGGCACCTTCACGGTCCCAGAAACGATCACTGGTGGCACATCTAGTGCATCGTTCACAACTGCATCATATAATACAATAAATAATACTAACTCCGAATTTGATATCAATGCGTCTATTGAGACGACTGCCGATGGTATACTAGACTTTACACAAGGCAATCCATTCGGTGAATTTGGAAATAGTGGAGGTTCTATCTAATGCTTGGTTCATATAATTACAACGGTATAATAAAAAAGACCGTTGTAGGATTCGGTACGTTATTTAATAACATAGAAATCAGACGTGTGTCTGGTTCTAAGACAGAGGTCATGAAAGTACCTCTTGCTTATGGACCAAAGGCAAAGTTCTTAGCACGTTTACGTCAGTTAGGTGACTTAACAACACAGGATCAGGTACAGATCACATTACCTAGAATATCATTTGAGATACAAGGTATTAATTATGATCCTACTAGAAAGGTATCACCAACACAATACATTAGACATTCAACAGGTAGTAAAGAGAACAAAGGATTCATGCCTGTTCCTTACAATATTAATTTTGAGTTAGCAATATTAAGTAAGAACCAAGATGATGCTCTACAAATACTAGAACAGATACTTCCATTCTTCCAACCAAGTTTCAATATTACAATGAATCTTGTACCAGAATTAGGAGAGACAAAAGATTATCCTGTAACGCTAACAAGTATTGATTACGGAGACGAGTACGAAGGAGACTACGATACCAGAAGAACGTTAATATATACATTGCAATTTATTGCTAAGACATACATGTACGGTCCAGTAGTTGATAAGTCTGGTGAACTTATTAAGAAAACTATTATCGACTACTCTACTGAGGCAGTTAGAACTGCACCAAGAGAGGTACGTTATGTTGCTACACCTAGATCTCTTGTTGAAAGAGATAACAATGCAGTCACAACTGTATCAGCAGATATAGATGATAATGATGGCATTATAAATGTAACAGACGCATCTGGAATATCATTGAAAGATGACATTCAGATAGATAGTGAGGTAATGCGTGTCACAAAAATTGTTGACAACAAATTATATGTTGCTCGTGCGTTTAATAATTCAACCATAGCAGCACATGTAGCGAGTTCAAATGTATTCATCATAACAAGTGCAGATCATGCATTGTTAGACTCTGATGATGACTTTGGATTCAACGAACTTTATAGTGAGTTTACTGATGGAAAATCAAGAAACCCAACCACAGGAGCAGACGAGTAAGTTTGCTGGTATCGAGGATGCCCTCGATGTCAAGACTGAAATTATGCAGACAGACACTTCTATTAAGAAGGTGGAACCTAGTGCAGATATATCAGATAAACAACAACTTAAAAAAGATTATGAGTATACCAGAGGCAACTTGTACACACTAATTGATAAAGGACAAGAAGCAGTAGATGGTATTTTAGAACTTGCACAGGAGTCTGATCAACCAAGAGCATATGAAGTTGCAGGACAACTCATAAAGCATGTTGGTGACGTGGCAGACAAGTTAGTTGATCTACAAAAGAAGGTCAATGAAATAGAAAATCCAGGCAAAGGAAAACAAACAGAAGTCACTAACAATACCATGTTCGTTGGTAGCACTGCTGATCTTGCAAAATTCTTAAAGCAAGAAAAGGATAAATAACATAGTAGGAGAATTTTTACCCAATGTCAGTATTAAATGTAATTGACACCCAAACAGTATCAGGAAGTGGCACAAGCTATATCGTGGTAAAAAGTGGTGTGCTTAGATGCTATGCAGCATCCGCGTCAACGTTAGCGATAGACGGTGGTCCCGCTATAACTTTGGCAGCAGGAGAAGCATTGTTAGTTTCCTGTGGTAAAGTTAAAACCGCAAAGATCGCTGCTGCAACCAACGCTGCTACTATGGTAGTAACAGCAGAAGGTTTCTCAGGTGGTGGTCGCCATACATTCAGTGTTGGTGATTTTGTCCAGACTATTGATGGTGGAGACACAGATGGATTTACATCTGACTTTGAATCCGCAGCAGCATCTGGAAAGAAAGTTACCGCAGTCACTGGTTCTACTATTACAACAGACTATGACGCATCAGGAGCAGGATCTGCATACACTCTTAGTGCAGCAGATGCAACAGCAGGAACTGTGCCAGTCATACAACGAGTTGCAAAACTTGTCGCTGGTTCTAACGCAGTTGTTGTCGAGCAAGTTCAAATTGTCGGAGGATAAATGCCCGCAGTCTCAAAGAAACAACAAAGGTTCTTCGGGATGGTTAGAGCGTTTCAAAAAGGGAATTCGACGCAAGCTCCCTCATCTGAGGTTGCCAGAGTTGCTTCCAGCATAAAAATGAAAGATGCAAAGAAGTTTGCATCAACTAAACATAAAGGATTACCAGAAAAGAAAGTGAAAAAAGAATCAGTAGAGCATGTAGGTAATTCTGATTTTAGATCATCAGCAGAGTTTATGAACACCTTTGCTAAACTAAAAAGACTTCGTAAGAAGAACGACAAAATCGGCACAGGTAATACAGGTCTACCACAAGGTGTCGCTCAAACTAACAGGAGAGGTAAAATGCAAGGTGTCGAAGAGGCAGCAATAGGTACAGCAGCAGGCGGTGGTGCTGTTACTGGGAGCACCTCATATACAGGACCTAACAAAGCAGACAGAAAAGTTATCAAGAAAATGGATAACAAAAAGTTTGCTGCTAAATTAGCAGATTACGAAAAGAACATGGATCCTAAAAAACGTGAAGCACTTAAAGACAAAGCAACTAAGGGTATGAAATTTACACATGAAGGTACATCATACGGTCTCTACAAAGGTGATGGTAAACCTAAGATGCAGTTTGCAGGATTTGTAAAGAAAGCAAAACCAGATACAAAGAAGAAACCAGTTGCAAGAAAGACAGGTAACCCTGCATTTGATGATCCAAGTCATCATTCTAATCGTAAGAGTTTAAACAGATCAGAAGACACAGAAGTATATTGGTCAAGTAAAGCATTAGATCAGTTAGATGAGTTAAGTAAGAAGACAATGGGTTCTTACGTTAAGAAAGCATCCACAGACATGGCAATAGGTGCTGTAAAAGGTGACAAAGATAAGGTAACAAAAAGACATTCTGGTATATTAAAAGCAACTGATAAGATAACAAAGGAAGAAGTAGAAGTATTAGATGAAAGACAAAAGGATAGTGACAACCAGAGATTAAGTCAGGAGCGTGGTCGTTCTAACTATGGTAAGGCATCTATTAGAAACGTAAGACACACAGGTGAGGGTGGTAATGCTGCTGATCCTGCTGAGAGACTTGTGTCAATGGATAAGAGACACAAAGCACACAAAGAGAAGCGTGGTGTGAAAACCCTATCAAAATATAAGAAGGTTGTAAAAGAAGAAGGATATGATCGTCTAAGAGACGATGGTAAAATCAAACCATTAGCAAAGAAAAGCGTTGCTACACCTGGTCAAGGCAACACATGGAAGCGTCCTGGCAATGCATTAGACAAGGTAAAAGCGAACATTAGACAAAAATACGGAAAGGATGCTATAATGGGTGAGGCACTTAATCCCAAACTGCAAGCAGTACAGGATAAGGCAAAAGCGAACGTCGCGAAACAAGCAGCAAAAAATGCTGCTGATAAGAAAGCGAAAGCAGATTCTGCTGCTAAGTTCCAAGCACATAAGAAGAGTGAAATGGCAAAGGGCAAACGTCCTGACCAAGCACTTGACTCATGGCAAAAGAAAAAGTTGCAGAAAGAGGATGTAATGTCATTCTCTGATTTCCTTAAAGAAGGAAATGATCGTGCTCGTATGATGTCAAAAGCAAAGAACCAGACTACTGGTAGTATTGCAGCAGACAGAGGTACAGACGAAAAAAAGAACCGAGAGAGTCGTAAGAGTCTCGAAAAGGATCTTAAAAAGAAAGGGATTGGTTATAAAAAATCAGTCGGTAGTTACAAGTATGATGATGGATCTACTGGTAGAGAAGTATCCTACCAAACAAGTCCTGGCAAGGGAATGTCTAAGCGTAAGTTTGGAAAACTTACACGTCGTTTAGGACGTAAGCATGGACAGGAATCAGTGATTACTAAGAAGGCAGGGAAACCCGCTAGATTACATGACACTGAATCTAAGAAACCTGGCAAGTCATACAACCTCGGCAAAGAAGTAAAGAAAGGTAAGAACCCCTCTGGTGAAGGTGAAACATCCGCAACCAAAGTAAGGGGCGGTAAACTACCTAAGAAAACTAAACCTAACTCAACTTATCACTATGGCAAAAAGAAATGACAATGGCGTTTATGAATGCCAATACTGTGGACTAACTGCACCGTTAGGTCACGCACGTCCAAGAACTTGGATGGAAAAACACGAACTGAATTGTGCTAAGAGATCATGATCTTAACCTTCAACGAGTATCTACAAGAAGCATCTAACTGCCCTGACGGTAAAAAGTATTGCCCGAAGTGTCAGATGTGTGTTGAGAAAACTTGTGAGGAAAAGAAGATGATGAAGGAAGCAGCATGGACAAAGAAGGAAGGACAGAATAAAGAAGGTGGTTTAAATGAGAAAGGGAGAAAGTCTTACGAACGTGAGAATCCTGGTTCTGACTTAAAAGCACCAAGCAAGAAGAAAGGTAATAAGCGTAGAGCAAGTTTTTGTGCTAGAATGAAAGGCATGAAACGAAAACTTACATCAGCAAAAACTGCTCGTGACCCTGACTCTCGTATAAATAAATCACTACGAGCGTGGAACTGCTAATATGAATTACTCTTATCACGATGTGATGGAGGTGTACCGAGGAAAAGGTCACCCTCCGTCGGTTAGACACATCCCTAGAATTTTTACATGGTCAGTCGTACTTGCCTTTATGTTAGGTATGACACAGATTGCATATGCTGATGTACCAGTATTGTATGTACAGGTTCCACAATGGACAGATGACTGGGCAGTTTGTGCAGTAGATATACCTGATGCAAAATGTCATTGGTATGTACAGCAGGCAGATAATACATTTGGAGAAGGGTTTGACTGGGAAACCGCACCATGGTTTGATGCAAATGGTTTATATGACGTACCTAGTATGTCGGCATCAACACAATTAGAGAAGTTACAGAACCACGGATAAGTAAAATTACCTATATAATATAGGTAGTTTAATAAAGTTAAATGAAAGATTTACCAATCAGGTCATCATGTATTTTGTTTGGAACAGTTAGTCTTGCTCTTTTATTTTCACGTTATGCTTGGGTATGAAACAATTTAACACTTGGGTACTAGACACCACAATCTACATCTTGGATTTTCTTTACAGAGGTAGAGACTTCCAAAGATTCTGGGTATTAGAAGTTATTGCGAGAGCACCCTACTTCTCTTTTATATCTGTTCTACACTTCCGTGAGTCGTTAGGACTTAGAGGACCAGAACACATATACTTAATGAAGGAACACTTTTATCAGGCACTAAATGAGACAGAGCATCTTGAAGAAATGGAAAAGCGCGGTGGTGATGAACACTGGATTGACAGGTTTTTTGCAAAGCACCTTGTTCTTGTATATTATTGGATCATGGTTGGGTACTATCTTATTAATCCTCTTGCTGCTTATGATATTAATATGAAGATAGAGAAGCATGCATTCGAGACGTATATAAAATATTTGGCATATCATCCAGAAGATCAGAAGATAGCAGAGATAGCAGAAGACGAACTAAAACACGCACACGAATTACACCACGCAATGTCTATGATCTAATGGTTGTAGTTCATTCAGTTAACATTATGGTTCTCATACTTGTAATAAGTGTGACGATTCTTATCGCCTATATAATGAAGTATGCCTATGAGGAAATGAACGATGGGAGCAATGACACCACCAAGCAGGAAGAGTTGTTACAACTTCCGAGTGACGGAGATAGTAAAGGTAGTTGATGGTGATACCATTGATGTAGTAATAGACTTAGGATTTGATATTTACAAACACGAACGTGTAAGAATAGCGGGTATCGATACTCCTGAGAAAAGAACGAGAGACCTTGAAGAAAAGAAACTAGGTATAGATGCAACTAACTGGATGAAAGGAACATTGGAGGACACGATTAATGGAGAACATGAACTTACTATACGAACTGAACTTAAAGGCGGGGTTGGTAAGTATGGTCGTCTCCTTGGTTGGTTATATGTGGGTGACGAGGAAAAGTCGCTGAATGAACAGATGATTGACGAAGGGTACGCATGGTGCTATGATGGTGGTACCAAACGTAAAGACTTTGAGTCTCTTAAAGAGATTCGTAGAAGTCAAGGAACGTTAATAGAATGATACCATCTATGAGAAAAACAATTCTTAACGCTCTTAAAGCGCATGCTATGGGTGACATTAAAAAACACCTAGCAAACATTGAAATATATTTGGAGAACCCTGCTGGCATTGGAGAACACTCTGATGTCATGGAGGCAATTCAAGTTGAACTAGATCAGGTGGCAAAATACCATGACCAACTCGAAGTCATCAAAAACTACATTGACAGGGAATCTAGTTCATGAAGTCTCTTCATTAATTAGACATAAAATATTAACTTTACCCGCACTTAAACCATTAGATAATCCACATCCCATTGTAGAAAATGAGGATGTGTTTATTATTAATGAAATGAATAGGTGTAAGGGTCTAAGGAAAGTACATTTAGAAACTGGATATACAAAGAACATTGAGGTCATGCACTGTGTGTTCTTTCCTAATCCAGAATACCCCTTACCTATATTTGGTGCTGATATAGTTGCAACACCGAAGATAGTTACTGCTGCGATATGTGATATCTCTCCTGTACATAATGCAAGTAGTATATACTATGGTTTAGATATAATCGCTAGTCAATATAAGTTTAAAGAAAGAAGACAGTTACCAGAGTGGGCAGATATATTTTCAGACTATGTACAGTTCATGCGTATACGAGACAACAAAGAGAAGAATATGTTTGTCGAGTTAGTTAGTAGATACTTAGACATCTACATTGAGCATGTATATGGTGCTGAGAGAGATAAGAACTGGATAAATACTATGAAGAGAATGGATGATCAAATCTGGTATTGTAAGCAACAAAGGCAGAACAAGAAAACCAAGGCAGTCCTTGGACAATGGTTCGATCCTGAGTGGGCAGATGATTACATCAACAATACTCTATTTGATGTACCTAATAGAAATTGGCAATGGTGGATGAATGGCGACTGAACATCAGTATCTAGGTAACCCTAATTTAAAAAAAGCAAACGTTGCACAGAGTTTTACTCCGTCACAGGTGAAAGAGTTCGTCAAATGTTCTCAGGACCCTGTGTATTTTATTAAGAAGTATATTAGAATCGTCTCACTAGATAAAGGTCTTATACCATTTGACTTGTATGACTTCCAAGAAGACATGGTAAACAAGTTTAATGATAATAGATTCAATATTGCTAAGTTACCTAGACAGTCTGGTAAGTCTACTGTTGTTACATCATATCTGTTATGGTATGTAATCTTTAATGATAATGTGAACGTAGCAATCCTTGCTAACAAGGCAGCGACTGCTAGGGAAATGCTACAACGTCTACAATTAAGTTATGAAAACCTCCCAAAATGGATGCAACAAGGAATCAACCAGTGGAACAGAGGTTCTCTGGAACTTGAAAACGGCAGTAAAATCATGGCTGCTTCTACTTCCGCTTCTGCTGTCAGGGGTATGTCATTTAATATTATATTTCTGGACGAATTCGCGTTCATTCCGAATCACATTGCTGACCAGTTTTTCAGTTCTGTGTATCCTACTATATCTTCTGGTAAATCAACAAAAGTTATTATCATATCTACACCACATGGTATGAATATGTTCTATAAACTCTGGCATGATGCCGAGAGGAAGAAGAACGAGTACGTTACCACAGAGGTACACTGGTCACAGGTGCCAGGTAGAGATGCAGTATGGAAAGAGCAAACCATAGCGAACACATCAGAGGAACAGTTTAGAGTTGAGTTTGAGTGTGAGTTCCTGGGATCTGTTGATACTCTTATCTCCGCATCTAAGTTAAGGATGATGGTGTATGATGAACCTATACAGAAGAATAAAGGACTAGATGTATATGAGAAACCAGAAAAAGATAAGAATTATTGTATAACTGTTGACGTAGCAAGGGGTGTGACGAAAGATTATAGTGCGTTCTGTGTCATAGACACGACAACAATACCATATAAGGTAGTAGCAAAATATAGGAATAACACAATTAAACCACTGCTATTCCCTAATACCATATATGATGTTGCATGTGCGTATAACCATGCGTATGTATTGGTGGAGGTAAATGATATTGGTGGGCAGATTGCGGATATGTTGCACTTTGATTTGGAGTATGACAATATCCTTATGGCATCTATGCGCGGACGTGCAGGACAGGTAGTAGGACAAGGGTTCTCTGGTACTAAGGTACAACTAGGAGTCAAGATGAGTACAACTGTCAAGAAGACAGGATGTTCTAATATGAAACAGTTGATAGAAGATGACAAGTTACTGATATCTGACTACGACATCATTGCAGAACTGACTACATTCATACAGAGAGGTCAGGCATGGGAAGCAGAAGAGGGTTGTAATGATGACCTTGCTATGTGTCTGGTTATGTTCTCATGGTTAGCAACATCAGATTATTTCCGTGAACTACATGACAATGACGTCAGAATGAGAATGTATCAGGAGCAGAAAGATCAGATAGAAGCAGACATGGCACCTTTTGGATTTGTTAGTGACGGATTAGAGGAGGAAACCATCATTGACAATGAGGGTCAAGTATGGCATACTGATGAGTATGGCGATATGTCTTACATGTGGGATTACAAATGATTACTTTTCTTTTTGCTAGTGCTGGGTTTCTAAACCTTCTCTTCTATGTTTTTGCGATAGGGTTCGTGGTATCTTTGATACTAGAACAGATTGTTAGAGCAAAACCATTATCACCCTTTGACGAAATAAATGAAAGGAATCTCTATATAGTACAGACCAACCGTAAATACTGTTGGAGACAAGCATGGATAACAAATGCTTTCTGGTTCCTATGTAACATAGGTTTATATATTATATCTCGTAATATGCAAACACCCTCAGATACATTTTGGAACGGAATCTAATGGTAGTAAAAGTAGACAAGTCAGAAGAGTTTAAAAAGAGTGGCAAGAAACTCATATCAGAGTATCCTGCACAGAAGAATCCTACTGAACGGTTACACGATGATATAAGAGAATGGACCTCGAAGGAGACTTCCTAGAATTAGAACATCTTATCCTAAAACAACGTGTCTGTAAGACATGTGGGGTAGAGAAAGATCTATTGACTGACTATTATAAGACTAGAAAAGACAGAGGTGCTATGCCCTCTGCTTTTTCGTATGAATGTAAATCATGTACAAAGATAAGAATTAAGAAAAGACGTAAAAGTGTTGATATAACTACCTACTCCTACCCTGACTGGTGATGTTCACGTCTTGTTTCCCCACTGGAAACATACGTTTTTCTAAATATTAGTAGCATCCGAATTGAAATTTATCCGAGGAGTATACCCAGATGGCATCCACACAAATTTCCCCAGGTGTTGTCGTCCTAGAAAGAGATCTAACTAATACCGTAAACGCTACTGTTGATAACATAGCAGCGGTAGTTGGAACTTTTGAAAAGGGACCAGTAGATGAGGTTAGAACTATCTCATCCGAGAGACAACTGGTTGAAGAGTTTGGTAAACCAAACGACAGTAATTACGAGTATTGGTTCTCTGCTGCACAATTTATGTTGTACGGTGGATCAGTAAAAGTAGTTCGTGCAACAAGCACATCATTAAAGAACAGTATTGACACTACTACTGTAACCGATACAACATTCTCAGCAACAGACACTACACTAACAGTCGCTGAGGCAACAGACTTTGACACAGGAGATCTTTTAAAGATCGACTCAGAAATCGTCTCAATCACAGGAATCTCTGGATTGGACATTGCTGTGTCTCGTGGACAACTTAATACATCTGCGGTATCACACGCTGCATCTTCTCAGATCATGTTGATCGAGGCAGCAGGAACTACCACAACTATTAATGAGGGTGGTACCTTCTCTGATAGTGATACAACTCTAACTGTTACTAACGCATCTACATTAGGTGTACAGATCAACAGTTACATCAGAATCACTGATGAAATTATGCAAGTTACTGGTATCAGTACCAACGACTTGACTGTGACTCGTGCCCAACTCGGAACTGCTGCATCATCACACACTGACGGTGTTACTGTAACACTATTAACTGTTACTACTAACAAGACAACAATCAATGAGACAACCACAAGTGGTGTTACTCCTCCATTGATTAAGAACTTTGATGAGTACGAAGCAACAGTCGAGACTGCTTCTAATAACTGGAAGTGGGCAGGAAAAACACCTGGAACATACGGAAACAGCATTAGAGTCGTAATGACTGACGCTGGTCCAGACCAAATCCTATACCTTGCAGGTCCAACAACAGGTAACCCTGAGCATAAGTTAGAGGCAGGCAAGAAGGTTAACATTTCAGCAACTTCATCTTACTCACAGATTTATAGTTACGTCCTAGAAATTACCTTTGAACAGGGAGCATCCCTAGTAGGTTCTTTCGATGGTGGTAACTTCTTCACTGCTGTATCTGGTAACGTAACTGGTAATGTCGTATCATACGATCCAGTATCCAGAAAGGTTGAGATTACAGTTGATACAACATCATCTGATTACCTAGAAGTTGGAGACACAGTTACTGAACTATCAAATAGTGGCGGATCACCTGGTGCTGCAACTGGCGATAGCGGTAAGATTGCTGCAATTAACAGAAGACTATCTGTTATTATGGACAAGGGAGCAACAAACTTCATTGCTAACCAAGTCATTAAAGAAGGTTCAACATACGCTGCTGACGGTGTAACAACAGCAGGACGCGACGTAAACATTGTTTCTATCGCATCTGAGTACGCAACTCGTGTATATGGTAAGAACGCTAAGTGGTCATCTATCGCAGACAGACCTGGCACTTCCGCATACGCAACAGACAAGAACGGATTCCGTGACCTAATGCACATCCTTGTATTAGATGGAGACGGAGGAATCACTGGTGTACCAGGAACAGTTCTTGAAAAGTTCCTCAATGTGTCTAAGGCATCTGATGCTAAGTCACCACAAGGAACAAACATCTACTACAAAGATGTAATCAAGACTTCCTCAGAGTATATCTGGTGGGGTTCACACGAACTATCACTTGTACAAGATCTTGATAGTACTGCTACTGGTGATATCGGAACAACTGCTACAAACAGACAGTTCGACATCTTTAAGAACACATCTGCTATCTCTGACATTGATGATCCTACTGGAACAACTGCTGGTGCAGTACCAGTCATGTTCACTAAGGGAACTGCAACTATCAAATACTCCTTGAAAGGTGGAGTTGATGGTTACTCAGCAGAAAGAGACAAGTTGTTTGACGCATACGATTTATTCTCAGACCCTGAGACAGAAGAAATAGACTACATCATAGGTGGTCCAGGCATGAGCAATGAGGCAGACTCACTTGCTAAGGCACAGAAGTTGATTGACGTTGCAAACATCCGTAAGGACTGCATCGCATTCATCTCACCTCCTAAGTACTCTGTTATCGGTGTACCTAATACAAACACAATCGTAGAAAATACAATCGAATTCTTCGATCAATTATCTTCTACATCATACGCAGTGTTCGATAACAACTACAAGTACATGTATGATAAGTATAACGACAAGTATCGTTATCTTCCATGTAACGCTGACGTTGCTGGTCTAACACTAAGCACCGCACTTAACTCAGAACCATGGTTCTCTCCTGCTGGATTCAACAGAGGACAACTATTGAACGCAGTTAAGTTAGCATACTCACCATTAAAAGATCATAGAGATCGTTTATATGGTTCAAGAATCAACCCTATCGTATCATTCCCTGGTGAAGGAAATATACTTTACGGAGATAAGACTGCACTAGCAGGAGCATCAGCATTTGATAGAATCAATGTTAGACGCTTATTCTTAGTGATCGAGAGAGCAATCTCAACATCTGCTAAGGGTCAACTCTTTGAAATTAACGATGAGTTTACTCGTAAGGGATTCAAAAACTTAGTTGATCCATACCTAAGAGGAGTTCAATCCGCAAGAGGTATTGTAGATTACCTAGTTGTTTGCGATCTAAGCAACAACCCTCCCGAAGCACAGGACCGTGGTGAGTTCTTTGCTGAAATCTTTGTTAAACCAACAAGGTCGATTAACTTCATCACACTTACATTTACTGCAACCAGAACAGGGGCAACCTTTGCTGAGGTAACACAGTAATTATTATTCACCACAAAAACAATAGGTAAAACTAATGGCATTAGAAGTAACAAAGGACATTATCTCATTCCGTAACTCGGTTAGAGAAGTTGCCCGCCCCAATCAATTCCAAGTTGAACTAGATTTCCCAGTTGGATTAGCACCCGCTTCTCCATCTGCACTAGCAGAATTTGGTACCTTCCTAGTTAAAGGAGCAAACTTACCAGCATCTACTGTTGGTACAGTTGAAGTTCCATACAGAGGAAGAGTCTTGAAGATTGCAGGAGACAGAACATTTGAACCATGGACTGTTACTGTTATCAACGACGAAGGGTTCAAGTTAAGAAACGCTTTTGAAGAATGGTCAGACAAAATCAGTAAACTTGCTGAGAACAGATCTTTCTTTGACAATGCAACACAGTATCAAACAAGTGCTGTTGTAAGACAGTTGTCAAGATCAGGTGGAGACATCAAATCATACAAATTTGAAGGAATCTATCCTGTAAATATCTCCGCTATTGACTTAGCATGGGATAGTAATGACGCTGCTGAGGAATACACAGTTGAGTTTGCAGTCCAATACTGGGAACCATTCGGTGACAAGAAAGACGTTTACAACGCAGTAGAGGTTTCTAAGTCTGGAAGGGGCACCTAGAAACTTGTCTAAATAATAATGAAGTAATTAAAGTAAGATCCGATAATGTCAAATTTATTTGGTTATTCTCTTGATCGCAAGAAGAAGGGGCAAGCAACTACCCCTTCTTTCGTGCGTAAAGAATCTGATGACGCAGCGCAACCGATAGTAGCGGGTGGGTATTTCGGACAGTACGTTGAAATGGGCGACGCTGCTAATAAGGCAAGCGAAGCAGATTTAATTGGTCGTTATAGAGAAATGTCTCTACACCCAGAGGCAGATGCAGCGATCAATGATGTTGTTAATGAAGCGATAGCAGGGGACTTGAACGATCATCCAGTAGATATTGATCTTCAAAACCTCCGTGGATCAGCAAACTTAAAATCAAGAATCAAGGAAGAGTTTGATAACGTCCTTGTTCTTTTAGATTTCGACAGAAAAGCATACGATATATTCAGACGTTGGTACATAGATGGTAGATTATTCTATCATAAGATGATCGATACTAAGAATCCTAAGAATGGTATTACGGAACTTAGATACATTGATCCTAGAAAGATTAAGAAAGTTGTAGAGTTTGATAAACCAAAAGATAGATTACAACCCATAGATCCACAGACCGCTTCTATTGTTCCGCGTTCTGTTGAGTATTACATATACTCACCCAAAGGTCTGAAAGGATATGAGAACAATGGAATCAAGATTGCACCTGATGCAATAACGTATTGTCACTCAGGTCAGTTAGATATGCAGAGAAACTATGTTCTCTCACATCTACATAAAGCAATCAAGGCACTCAATCAACTTAGGATGATTGAGGATAGTTTGGTTATATATAGATTGTCTCGCGCTCCCGAGCGTAGGATATTCTATATTGACGTGGGTAATTTACCTAAGCAAAAAGCAGAACAATACCTCCGTGAGGTGATGTCCCGCTATCGTAACAAACTTGTTTACAACGCTGATACAGGAGAAATAAGAGATGACAAGAAATTCATGTCAATGCTCGAAGACTTCTGGTTACCACGAAGAGAAGGGGGAAGAGGCACGGAAATCTCTACTCTCCCAGGTGGACAAAATCTTGGAGAACTTGAAGACGTCAAGTACTTCCAGAAGAAACTCTACCGATCACTCAACGTACCCGAGTCACGCTTAGAATCTGATAACTCATTCAACATTGGTAGATCCGCTGAGATCACTCGTGATGAGGTGAAGTTTCAGAAGTTTGTCACCAGACTTCGTAAGAAGTTCAGTGATTTATTTAATGATCTCCTTAAAACTCAATGCGTTCTTAAAGGTGTTTGCACCTTAGAAGAGTGGGATGAGATTAAGGAACACGTTCAGTACAACTTTATTGCGGATAACTACTTCTCTGAAATGAAAGAGAAGGAAGTTATGAATGAACGTCTCGCTATGTTGCAACAAATGGATCCTTATGCGGGGAAATATTTCTCTGTTGAGTACCTAAGACGCAACATTTTACGTCAGACTGACAACGAAATGAAGGAACTGGATGAACAAATGGCAGCAGAAATTGCTGATGGGTTAGTTGTTTCTCCTGTTGAGATGCAACAAATGGAAAAAGCGCAGATGGAAATGTCTATGCAACCACCAGAACCACCTCCCGAGGAACCCAGTTTGTCTGAAAAGGACTATAAAAAGGGAGAAATCTAAATAGTATACATACACACATAAATTATGCCTTCTCAATCTGCTAATGACATCGTGAATGCGCTATTTGCTGGACAGAAAGATCTTTCTGATTATGTAGATACGCAAATGAAATCTCTTGCCATGGACTCTATCGAGGATATGAAAAAAGAGGTTGGGAAAACAATGTTTGCTCCACAGGAAGATGGACCAGAATCCACAGAGCAACCTGTTGATGCAATTCCACCTGATCAAACCGAGGAACCCACAGATGAAACTGATAACGGAACAAATTGATGATGCCCAGGTTGTAATAACTGAGGGTAAGAACGGTAAGAAACAGACCTTTATTGAGGGAGTTTTCTTGCAAGGAGAGATAACAAACCGCAACGGTAGACGTTATCCAATACAAACTCTTGCAAGAGAAGCAGCGACATACAACGAAAAGTTTGTAAAAACTGGTCGTGCGCTAGGTGAATTGGGTCATCCCGAAGGTCCAACCATCAATTTAGATCGTGCATCTCACATTATTACTTCTCTAAAACAGGAAGGTAATAACTTTGTGGGTAAAGCAAGACTATTAGAGACCCCAATGGGTAAGATTGCTAAACAACTTCTTGATGAAGGTGTTAAATTAGGAGTCTCATCACGCGGACTAGGGTCTATTAAAGAAGAAAACGGTATCAAAGTTGTAGGAGAGGACTTTGTTCTTGCTACTGCTGCTGATATTGTTGCTGATCCGTCAGCACCTGATGCTTTTGTTAATGGCATCATGGAAGGTAAAGATTGGGTACTTGCTGGTGGCGCAATACAAGAGCAAGATATCGATGCAATTAAGAAGAGAATTAACAATGCTGCGCTATCGCAGATTGAAGAAAGGAAGATTTCCGCATTTAATTCATTCTTAAATTCTTTATAACTATAAATAATAATTAGCAACTATCAACACAGTTAGAAAAAACGGAGACCGTAATGTCTGAAAAACTTGAAACAACTCTGGATGAGCAAGGTGTAGTAACCAAAAATGCTAAACCTGGCGATCCTATGCCTAAATCTGAGACTGGTACTCCTGGTCAAGGTATACAAGATTTAGGAGGACCAACACCTTTTAACTCTAAACCAGATGATGAATCTAACAAGATGAAGACAGGTGGCGGACCAACTGCAACACCTCCTCAAACAAAACCATCTGATGCATCTGCACAGAAGGCAGAGTTTAGCACAAAGGGTGATGTACATGCTTCTCACAAACCAGAAGGTGAGGAGATAACAGAAGAAGAGACAACTGAGGAAGAGACAATCCAAGTTGACCTATCCGCTGATGTTGCTGCACTAACTGAGGGTGAAGATCTAAGCGAAGAGTTCAAAGCGAAAGCAGCGACCATCTTTGAAGCAGCAGTGATCTCACGCTTAAACGAAGAACTAGGACGCATGCATGATGACTATGCAAAAGTCTTAGAAGAAGAAATTGAGTCTGTTAAGAACGAATTGGCAGAGAAGGTAGATGAGTACCTGTCATTCGCAACTAACAAATGGGCAAAAGACAACGCTCTTGCTATTGAGCACGGTATCAAAACCGAAATGGCAGAGTCAGTCCTTGCAGGACTCAAACAGGTTTTCTCCGAGAACTTCATCGATGTTCCCGAAGAGAAAGTTGATCTAGTCGACGAAATGACTGGACAACTCGATACTATGGAGAAGAAACTCAATTCACAAATCGAAGAGAACGTCACTCTTACAAAAGAGATAGGCGGATATATCAAGAATGGGATAGTGACCGAACTATCTGATGGTCTTAGCGTTGCTCAGAAAGAGAAATTTGCTAGTCTAACAGATGCAGTTGAGTTTGAAAATGAAGAATCCTTCCGCGAGAAGGTCAAGACAATACGCGAATCATACTTCAACAATGGCAAACCAGAAGCGACAACAGTCACAGAGGATGTCGAAGTTGATGCATCTACTCAGGTAGAAGGCACTATGGGCGCATACGTCAACGCACTTTCCCGCTGGGCAAAGTGATTAAATTACAATCAACCCTAATTTTTTAAAGCAAAATGTTCAACTCAGAACACTTGCAAGAAAAGTGGGCACCTATTCTAGAACATTCCGAGTTAGATAATATCTCTGATAAGTACAGAAAGGCAGTTACTTCAATCTTGCTTGAAAACCAAGAATCATTCCTCAAAGAGGAAGCAGGAATTCTTAACGAAGCTGCTCCTACAATGAGTGCTGGTACTGCTGGTTTCAGTGGTAGTTCAACCGCTACTGGACCTGTTGCTGGTTTCGACCCTGTGTTGATTTCATTAATAAGAAGATCAATGCCTAAGCTAATCGCTTATGACATTGCTGGTGTACAACCTATGACTGGTCCTACTGGTCTAATCTTCGCAATGAGATCTCGCTACGGAACTAACAGAACCGCTGGTACAGAAGCATTCTTTAACGAAGCAGACACAGAGTTCTCAGCAGAGAACGCAGCATCAGACTTAGGTAGAACAGCACAGTCTGGATCTAACCCAGGTCTACTAAATGACAGTGGTACATACAACACATCCACAGCGATGACCACTGCCGAGTCAGAAGCATTAGGCGACGCTTCTGGTAACCAGTTCGCTGAAATGAACTTCTCCATCGAGAAGGTCACAGTGACTGCGAAATCTCGTGCGCTAAAAGCAGAGTACAGTTTAGAACTTGCACAGGACTTGAAAGCAGTTCACGGACTAGACGCTGAATCTGAATTGGCAAACATCTTGTCAACTGAGGTTCTTGCAGAAATCAACCGTGAAGTTGTTAGAACTGTGTATAAGGTTGCTAGACCTGGTGCTCAAAACAACACCGCAACTGCTGGTATCTTCGACTTAGACGTAGACTCCAATGGTAGATGGTCAGTTGAGAAGTTCAAAGGACTTCTATTCCAGATCGAAAGAGACATGAACGCAATCGGGCATGAAACTCGTCGTGGAAAGGGGAACATTCTAATATGTTCTGCTGACGTAGCATCAGCACTTTCTATGGCAGGCGTCCTAGATTACACTCCTGCTCTTGCTGGTAACTCAAACCTACTTCCTGATGACAATAGTTCCACACTTGCTGGTACATTGAACGGAAGAATCAAGGTTTATGTTGACCCATATTCAGCAAACGTAAGTGACAGACACTTCTATGTTGCTGGTTACAAGGGTAGTTCTGCATACGATGCTGGATTATTCTACTGCCCATATGTACCTCTACAAATGGTCAGAGCAGTTGGTCAGGATACATTCCAACCAAAAATCGGATTTAAGACTCGTTACGGAATGGTCGCAAACCCATTCGCAGAAGGCACCGACCAAGGTGGCGGAGATCTTGATCCTAACAAGAACAGATATTACAGAAGAGTCCTTGTTGACAACCTAATGTAAATCTTATATGTGAGTCCCCTCACATAACTGATCCCAGGGTCCTTCGGGACCCTTTTTTATTGTAAATAGTATATAACGAAAGCAAAAATATGAATGGTAGACTAGACAAAGTAGCAATGACCAACAGGTTAATGCAACTCAAAAGAGAACTACATTACAAATGCGAGATCGGTGAAAAAGGAGAATGGGAATGTAGAGGTGCTAACGAGTATCTAAACAGAACATTCGATATTTTAGATGAGTATTGGCAATAGTCCAATCATCTGTTATACTGTACTTTAAATAGGAGAACTTCCATGTTATCAGAAGTAATGAAAGAGTCACCAGTAAGTGACTACTTAAAACCTAAACGTAAAGTCGTTACCACAAGTCCTGCTGTAAAGAAGGCATATAGAAAAGGATATCTAAAAAAAGAGCAAGAGACCTTCACAAGAGAAGAGTGTGAGGCAATGATTGAGTTCGCTATCAATCAACACAATAGAAACGCAGGACAGATCAGTATGGTCCTAGGTTTCATATTCATGGCACTATTTGCTGATGGATTATTCAGAGTTTTAGGATTGATCCCACCTTTCATGGGACTAGATGTAAATATAATTCAAGACGTAGTTGATGCTATCAAAGACGAAGTAGTCAAACAACTATAAATACCTAAAAATAGGTAGGAAAATGGCGTCTGACTATGGTCAGTGGAACAAACAGATTGAGAATAGAAACTTTCTATCCCCAATCGGGTTTAAATTGCAGATAGATGAATATCCAAAGACTGCGTATTTTGCACAGTCTGCTAATATCCCTGGTGTTTCTACAAATACAGTAGAGCAACAGACTGGTATGGGTCGTCCAATTCCATACGAAGCATTTGGACTTAACTATGAACCATTTAATCTAACGTTCCTAGTTGACGAGAATTTAGAGAACTATTTGATATTACATAACTGGTTGACTGCTATTGCGGGTGGTAGAGAGAGTCTTGCAGAGCGTCGTACATTAACAAGAAACTATGCAGTCCGTTGTGACGCATCACTTGCTGTGCTTAATAGTAATTTCCAAACAAATTTCTTTGTGACATTCAAGGATCTATTTCCTGTGTCCTTGAATGCATTGGAATTTAATGCTACAATAGATGGTACGGAGTATGCTACTGCAACAGCAGAGTTTAGGTATGCTGTGTATAATATAGAAGATGCTAACGGTATCGTAAGAACACAATTAGAATGAACCTTGATGAAATTCGTGACATGTGGAGGGAGGACTGTAAGATTGACCAGAACGACCTCGACACTGAGAACTTTAAATGTACAGTTATCCATGAGAAGTATCTAAACATATGGTCTCACTTTCGTCTGATGCTATCAGATGCTGAGACTAAGGGAAAGATGCTGTACAAAGAGAAATTTGAATACTATGCAGGCAAAGCACCAGCAGCAGTATATGCTAAGAACCCTTTTAATCATAAGGTATTGAAAGGTGACCTGACCACATACATCTGGGCAGACGAAGATTGGTTGAAGAACAAGCAGAAAATTGACTACCTTCAAACTGTTATAAATTATTTGGAGATGATTCTTAAACAGTGTTCCAACCGTGGTTTCCAAATAAAGAACTATCTTGAATTGAGAAAACATGCAGATTATTGACTACATTAATTACAAAAAAGAATGAAGTTTATTTGAAAGTGAATGCTGAACCTCATGTTCACCAAGAACTAAGTGATCACTTTCAGTTTGATGTGCCTGGGGCAAAATACATGCCACAGTATCAGAAATATAAATGGGATGGAAAGATCAGATTATACTCTCCTGCTACTGGTGAGATATACGCTGGTCTTTTTGATTATCTGACTGACTTTCTAGAAGAAAGAGGTTACCACTATCAGATACAGGACAATAACATCTATGGAAGACCGACAGATACAGAACTTCTCGTATCACCTGAGGCTATTGCGGGGTTTGTTAGATCTCTATCAATTCCGTTTAAGGCACGAGACTACCAGTTACGAGCAGTTTACCAAGCACTTAAATACAATCGCAGACTTTTACTTTCCCCGACGGGATCAGGAAAATCCCTGATAATATACTCAATAGTAAGATGGCATCTGCATTTTGATAGAGAGATATTGATTATCGTTCCAACAGTATCATTAGTAGAGCAGTTATATAAAGACTTCAAAGAGTATGGATGGAATCCTCGTGGATACTGTCATAGAATCTCAGCAGGAGCAGAGAAATTTACAGACAAACCAGTTGTTATATCTACATGGCAGAGTATATACAAGGAACCCCGAAAGTTTTTTAAGAAGTTTGATGTAGTTATAGGAGACGAAGCACACTTATATAAAGCAAAGTCATTGTCGGGTATCCTCACCAAGTGTCATGATGCAAAGCACAGAGTAGGACTGACAGGGACACTAGATGGCATGCAAACTCATCAGTTAGTGTTAGAGGGTTTGTTCGGTAAATGCGACAGAGTAACACAGACAGTTGACCTCATGAAGAAGGGTCATCTTGCACCTTTATATGTCAAGATCCTAGTGTTGAAGCACGGTTTCGTACCATTTGAGGACTACCAACAGGAAATGGATTGGATAGTTCAGAACCATAGACGCAACACCTTGATCACTAACCTAGCACTCGACTTGAAAGGTAACACCTTGGTTCTCTTCAATTACGTCGAGAAACATGGTATCCCCTTGAACGAAATGCTAAATAGTAAAGTAAAGGATGGTCGTAAGACGTTCTTTATACACGGTGGTATTGATGCATATGATAGGGAAGAGGCACGCTCGGTCTGCGAGAAGGAAAAGAACGCAATCATTCTTGCTTCTTATGGTACTTTCTCTACTGGTATCAATATTAGGAACTTACATAATGTAATTTTCGCAAGTCCATCTAAGTCAAGGGTTCGCAACCTTCAATCTATTGGACGTGTCCTTCGTAAGGGTGATAACAAAGCACAAGCAATGTTATATGATATAGCAGACAACTGTGCTCGTGGATCAAAAAAGAACTATACTATAAGACATCTTGATGAACGAATTAAGATATACAATGAGGAATCTTTCAATTACGAAATAAAGGAGATCAAACTTAATGATTAACTACATTCGACACGACGAACAATTCTATGGAGTATGTAAACTCTCTCATGGGGATGAGGTATTGGGTGAGATAATTGTTACAGAAGATCCTGAGACTAAAACAGATCTGATATTCATTCAGCATCCTGCTAAGACTAAGGTTATTGATTTAGATCATCCTGTCAACCAAGATTCCAAGGAACAGAAGGTGGCGATGGGATTTATTAGATGGATGAATTTCAGCGACGAGGACTTTTATGTTATAAGCGAAAAAGATATAATGACGATAGCACCAATGTCTCCTTCATCAATTATGATGTACAAGAGGTGGGTCAGAAAAGAAATTCAGAAACTACCTGAGAAAGAAAGGGAAGTACCCATGAATAGTTCTATGGGATTACTAGATACAGTAGACAATGCCCGACAACTTTTAGAAAGAATCTATAAGAACCCTAAGTTACCAGATATAAATCAATAGAATATCCCTTCCAACCCTCACAGTGTTGAGTGTACACAGAAATTAACAACTTGTCAAGCTAGTTGCGTTTTCTGTGTTTTTTTGTTAATATAAGTACATCCGAACGGATATTATGCCCCGCAAATCTACCAAGAAAAAAGAACATTATGTAGATAACAAGAAGTTTCTAGCAGCATTAGTCGTGTATCGCGCTGAATGTGCTGAGGCAACTGAGAAAGGACTCGGTAAACCAAGAGTTTCAAACTATATTGGCGACTGCTTTTTAAAAATAGCAACTCATCTATCATATAGACCTAACTTTATAAACTACATGTATAGAGAGGACATGATCGGAGACGGTATTGAAAATTGTATTCAATACATTCATAACTTTGACCCCGACAAATCCTCTAACCCATTCGCGTATTTTACGCAGATCGTTTATTATGCATATTTAAGACGTATTGCAAAAGAAAAACGACAACAAGCAATACGAGAAAAGATTCTGGAACGCAAAGGTTACGAAGAAGTCTTCCACTCAGATGACCTAGATAACATAGCAGACTTGAACTATATCAAGTCCAGAGTCGAAACAAACACACGATACAACTGATGGGAATTCTCTCTCAACTTAAAGTCATGTTCGCTGATGAATTTGATTTTACCAAAGCAGACTACAAATTAATTTGTGATGCTTTACATAAACGTCAACGAAACTACATTGCTGGTGATCGGATGTTTAAACATTATGGAATCTTACTTGAAAAATTTGAACGACTCTATGAAACTTCTTCTGATAACTGATCAACATTTTGGTGTAAGGAATGATAGTCCTGCATACATTGAACAGTATCGTAAGTTTTACAAAGACACTGTATTACCTTATATTGATAAGAACAAGGTAACTCATATTGTAAATCTTGGCGACACTTTCGATAGACGTAAGACTATAAACTTCTCATCACTAGATGCTGCTAAGGAAATGTGGTTTGATCCTATTAGGGAACGTGGTATTAAGATGTGGATGATTGTGGGTAACCATGATATCTATTTTAAGAATACATTGAAGGTCAATAGTCCTCAGTTACTACTGGAAGACTATCCTAATATAGAAATAGTAGACGAACCAAAGGATATAAACGTAGGTGGTCTTGATATATTGATGCTCCCTTGGAGGTGTGAGGAAAACACACACAAGTGGAGAAAGATAATAGAAGATACCAAGAGTACAGTATGTCTAGGACATCTGGAACTCAGTCAGTTTGATCCTATTCCAGGATATACTATGGATCATGGTGATGATCCTGCTCCTTTTGAGAAGTTTGATGTAGTATGCTCAGGTCATTACCATCACAGGTCATGCAAGGGTAATATTACTTACCTTGGTAACCCCTATCAACTATACTGGAATGACTTCGGTACAGATAGAGGATTTCATATTCTAAATACTAAGACAAAGAAACTGACTTTCATAAAGAACCCTAATAATATGTTCAATAAGATCTATTATAGGGATAGTGAAACTGCTCCTATTGATTATCAGTCTCTGAATGGCACTTATGTAAAACTGATTGTCGAAAAGAAAGAAGATCAGAAAATGTTTGATAGTAAACTATCCATGATCTTGCAATCAAATCCTGCCGACTTAAAGATTATAGAAGATACCTTCATGGTATTGGATGAAATAGACGAGACGATAGAAACAGAGGACACCTTGTCAATCCTAAACAAATGTGTGGCAGAGGTCGACCACAAGGATGAAGTCTTTGGTATACTTAAATCTTTATATGTAGAAGCACAACGAGTCTAATGTTTGTATTAGTTGACAAAGCAAGCGGAGGGGTGTATGCTGTAAAGGATGACACCATTACAGAACGTGTTGTACAACTCTTCCAAGAAGAAGACGATGCTGTCAGATATCACGAGTATCTTATCGCAGCAGATTATGAGAGAGAATTAATAATTACACCATGTGACGAGCAACAGGTAAAAGATAACTGTGCGTCATTTGGTTATGTCTATACAGTAATTAAACCAACTGATATTGTTTATCCCCCAAGTGATTCTGACTAAATGATTGTTTTTGAAAAGATTAGATGGAAGAATCTGTTGTCCACTGGTCAGCAGTTTACTGAAATCAATCTAAATGATACTGCGTCTACATTAATTGTAGGTAATAATGGAGCAGGCAAGAGTACACTTCTTGATGCTCTTTGTTTTGGTCTATTTGCAAAACCATTTAGAAAGATTAGTAAGACACAATTAATCAATACAGTTAATGAAAAGGAATGTGTAGTAGAAATAGAATTTAATATTGGTAGTATTGAATATAAAGTTATCAGAGGTATGAAACCTTCTAAGTTTCAGATCTTTCGCAATGGAGAACTCTACGATGCAAATGCATCTGTTGCTGATGATCAGAAATACTTAGAACAGTCTGTACTTAAACTTAATTTCAAATCATTTACACAGGTAGTCATACTGGGTAGCAGTACGTTTGTGCCTTTCATGCAGTTGACAGGACCTAATAGAAGAGAAGTCATAGAAGATATACTAGACATACAAATATTCTCTCAGATGAATGTACTATTAAAAGAGAGAGTCAAAGAGATCAAGGACGAGCAGAGGACATGTGAATATGAAATGGATATTGCACAACAGAAAGTTGAAATGCAACTCCGTAATATAGAGAACTTAGAAAAGGTTGACACTTCTCTGATGGAAAAGAAACAGAAGAAGTTTGATCAAAACGAACAACGTTGTATAGAAATTAAATCTAGAATCAAAGAACTAGATAAGAAGTGTGACACGTTAGAACCACAGATATTAGAACTAGACAAGGCAGTAGATAAGCACGAGAAGTTCAAAGAGATGCGTACCAAGATCAAATCTAAATTTGATAACTCTCGTAGAGAAATGGATTTCTTTGAGAACAATCACACATGCCCTACATGTACCCAAGAGATTACTGAACAGTTTAAAGAAGCAAAGATAAAGTATCTTGCAGAAAAAGGAACTGAATTAGCAGCAGGATCTAAACAAATTACTGATGAGATTAAAAAACTTGCGACAACAGTCAAAGATCTCAGGAAGAAATCAGAAGAGATCAATGGTTACAGATATGAGATACAGGCATTGACACATGAGGAAACTAAACTACTCAAAGAAAATACTGATATACTAACTGAGGTTGGTAGTGATACTACAAACTTAGAGCAAGAGAGACAATCATTAGTTACTATCCAGAAGAACCTAGAAGATAAGAAAGATGACTGTGCCAAAGTCAATACACAAGCAAACTATCTTGGTATTGTAGGTGAGTTATTAAAGGACAGTGGTATCAAAACAAAGATAATTGCTAAGTTTATACCACTTATCAATGCTAGAATTAATAAATATCTGCACAGCATGGATTTCTTTGTAAACTTTACACTAGATGATAATTTTACAGAGAAGATCCTATCCAGATTTCGTGATGACTTTACATACTCCTCATTCTCTGAGGGTGAAAAGCAAAAGATTGACCTAGCACTACTGTTTACATGGAGAGAAGTTGCACAACTTAAAAATAGTGTGGCAACTAACCTACTCATTCTTGATGAAGTGTTTGACTCATCACTAGATCAATCTGCCACTGACGAACTGATGAAGATATTAAAGAATAAGTTAGACAAAACTAATTTGTTTGTGATTTCACACAAAGGTGAAGTCCTAATTGACCGCTTTGATAAGACGGTTGAGTTTAAGAAAGATGGAGATTTCTCAAATTTACATTTGACAAACGCATAGTCTCCTGTATAATGAAGTTAGTATCTAAAATTTATGTTTCTAGCAAGTTGCCCACCAGTCTATACCCTACCAGGGACTTGGACAAAGTGTAACGCAATAATTCCACACTATAATGCTAATCCTAATATCACATTTGGTATTTCAATAGCAGTCATTACTGTACTGTTAGCAGGATTTGGTATATACAAAGGATTCTTTGCCAATAAAGATCTAACAGACCCTTGGGATGATCACGATGACTAATTATGGACTTGAAGTAGTATTCTGGGTCACACTTGGAGTACTTTTAATCTACCAATACGAGAATAGAAAATGAATGACCTGACCGTGGGGATCTATTTCTTACTTTTTGCCATAGTAGCAGGAAGTAGTGCAATGTTCATGTTCATGATGATGAGAACCACGATTGAGGCAGTCAATAAACCTGTAAGAAATGTACATCCAGAAATGAAAGACGTACAGACAGGTGATGAGTTACTTGTATTCAAACCAGAAGAAGATGATGACGAACCTGACACTGTGGTAGTCAGAAGATGACCGAGTATGAGAAGAGAGCACTCGACCCATGTTGGCAACACAAACAGACCTTGGTTATGATGACCACCTTGGACTCTCACAACACCAGTTATTTTTGGAAGAGAGAGGATGGTACATACTATTGGCAACACTGTCGTAAAGATGCTGAGGATGATATATTCGTTGATGCTGATGGTTTACAATTAGAGTTGTACGGTAATCCGCATCTTGACAAAGAGTTCCTTCTAAAATCTATCTACAATGTATCATAATAATTTCTTTACTGACGAACAATGGGAATGTATAAGAGTATGTGTAGCAAATGCACCTATACCTTATGACATTACAAAGAAAAAGATTCCTGCTGAGATCCTAGAAAAGATAGGACAACCTAAACGTGTTCAACATGAGGGTATTGCTAAGGTTAAATATGATCTGACACCATATGGAATATATGACAATGAATAACCAGTTGAATTAGTGGCACAATGGGGGTTTTATACCCTCTTTTTTATGTCATACTGTGTATATACAAACGAGTTAGACATGACAACAAACATCGAAATCAAAGGTTCACTAGCAAGACTACTTGCAACAGAGAACTTAGTTGTAGAACATAAGCAAGTACCAACAGCATCATTCGATGTAGATAAGAGAGTATTGACACTTCCAATGTGGACCAAAGCAAGTGACATTGTATACAACATGCTTGTAGGTCACGAAGTAGGTCATGCACTATACACACCTAACGACAAAGATGTATTTACAAACGCGCCATGTCCACTTGGTTACATCAACGTTACAGAAGATGCTCGTATTGAGAAGTTGATGAAGCGTAAGTATCCAGGAATCTCAAAAGATTTCCATGGTGGATACTCAGAACTACATGAAGATGATTTCTTCTCAGTAGAGGACACAGATCTTAATGAGTTGACCTTAATAGACAGAGTAAACCTACACTTCAAGATAGGTGCATACGCAATGATGCCTTTTTCTCCTGCTGAGACACCTCTCAGAGACGCTGTGGGACGTGCAGAGACATTCCAGGACGCAATAGATGCTGCTAAGGCAATTTATGATTACATGAAAGCACAGGAAGCAGAAGAACAAAAGCAACAAGAAGAGCAACAGCAACAGGTAAAAGCACAGGTTCCTACACAAGGTGGTGGACAATCAGAACCAAGCACAGGAGAAAGAGAGTATCCTGACTTCCCCCAAGGAGAAGATCTATCAGAAGGTAAGAGTGAGTCTCAGGAAACTGAACAACCTAATAACTCTTTCCAACCTGACGTTGACACACCAGACAACCAGATGCAACCTTCTAACAAGCATGGAGAGAACACTAACCAAGGTTATGGTCGTCCTAGCATTGAGACTGTAACAACACAAGAATCATTCGACGAAGCAGCAGAAGGTCTAGCAGACAGAGCAGCAAACGAAGTCAAGTATGCAACATTTCCAAAGCAAGTTAATCATGAGGAAATCATTGTTCCTGCAAATTTGATCTGGAAAGTAGCAGAAAGAGATTGGGAAATGTTCGAGAGTGCTCCTGCAAAGGAGAGAGGAGAAGTAGACCCATTCATAGAAGTTGACAGAAAGTTTGTTGAGTTCTGTAAGCAAACATCTAAGGACGTCAACTACATGGTCAAAGAGTTTGAGTGTAAGAAAGCAGCATCAGCATATGCTCGTGCATCAGTTGCTAAGACAGGTGTTCTTGATACTGCTAAGTTACACACATACAAATTCAATGATGATGTATTCAAGAAGGTAACTCGTACACCTGACGGTAAGAACCACGGTCTTGTATTCCTAGTTGACTGGTCAGGTTCTATGGCAGGAGAGATCTACGAGACAATCTTACAGATCATCAACCTATGTCAGTTCTGTAAGAAAGTAGGTATCCCATTTGATGTATACTCATTCGTTGTTGATGGTGGTTTATGTCTCTTACATGCAGGACAAGATCACATGGACCCATACTATGATGATGGTGGTGGAAAGTCTAATATATCATCACGCAATGAAGATGAGTTCTTCCTTGATAGAAGATTCAGATACGGTAACTTACTTACATCTGATGTTAATCAAAAGACATTCAATCATCACTGCAAATTACTTTACAGAGTTGCAAACTATTACAGATCAAGATGTCACTGGAATAGAGTAGAACCAAAACCACCTACATTCATGGGTCTTGGTGGTACACCACTCAACGAAGCATTAGTTGTTATGCAGTCCTACCTAGGTAAGTGGAAGTCACAGCACAATGTAGAGAAGTGCCACTTGATCGTACTTACAGATGGAGAGTCACAGTGCCTACCTACAACCAGACAAGGTAGATCATACGGTGTAGATACAGGAATGTATCCTGACTATGGTCACTACAATACTGTTATCAGACACAAAGGTCGTCACTTCAAGACTGTGCACAATGCTAACTCTGATATGACTAACAGATTACTAGAAATAATCAGAGAGACAAATCCAGGGTCAAACGTTCTTGGTATCAGAATATGCCCAAGCAGAGGATTTGCTCACTATCTTCGTTACCTAGGTATCTGGGACCAGAAGAAGATTGAAAAAGTCCAGAAGCAATTCAAGAAGAAAAGATGTGCAGTTATCAACAGCACAGGTTACAGCGAGTTGTATGTAATCGCATCTAATTCTTACTCAGAGGACACTGAAATGAAGGTTGAAGAAGGTGCAACTAAGACTGATATCAAACGTGCATTCGCTAAGTCATTGAAGTCTAAGTCAGTCAACCGTAACTTGCTATCTTCCTTCGTGTGCCAGATAGCATAGTGTCCATTATGTGTTTACAACACACATAGAATCATATACAATTAAACCATACAAACAAATACAAAGATTATGCCATTCGCCCCAATACCAGTTTCCACACAAGACCTAGTTGACTTCCTTTCAGAAAAGTTCGGTCTTGATGTAACCACACCAGACCTTCTTGTTGCTGCTGACAAGTTCAACATGAGTTATGCAACTGTCAAGAAGAGACTAAAACAGTACAAGACAGGTATTGGTAAGTGGAATCTAACTATCGCAGAGAAGTTAGAAAAGAATTTCCAGAACAAGACTGCCAACAAGACAACTATGGTTGACTCCTTTGACCCTGCATACCTAGCAGCAAAAGATCTTGTTCCCGATAAGGACCCTAACTATGTTCCTTTCGGTAACTTTACTGACTTGAAGAAGATCATCAAGTCCAAGGTGTTCTATCCTACATTCATCACAGGTCTATCAGGTAATGGTAAGACATTCGGTGTCGAGCAAGCATGTGCTCAACTAGGTAGAGATCTTATCAGAGTCAACATCACAGTTGAGACTGACGAAGATGACTTGATCGGTGGTTTCAGACTCGTTGATGGCAACACAGTATGGCACAACGGTCCAGTGCTCGAAGCACTACAAAGAGGTGCAGTTCTATTACTCGACGAGTTAGACCTAGCATCAAACAAAATATTATGCTTACAATCAATCTTGGAGGGCAACGGTGTATTCATTAAGAAGATCGGTAAACAAGTTTACCCCGAGAAGGGTTTCACAGTGGTGGCAACCGCTAACACCAAGGGAAAAGGTTCTGACGATGGTCGCTTTGTTGGCACTAATGTTCTAAACGAAGCATTCCTAGAAAGATTCCCACTCACATTCGAGCAAGAGTATCCTTCTATCAAGATCGAACAGAAGTTACTACATAACTACTGCTCAGAGTTGAACTGCTGTGATGACGAGTACATCGAGAACCTCGGTACATGGGCAGAGATCATCCGTAAGACCTTCAAAGAAGGTGGTGTTGATGAAGTCATCTCTACTCGTAGACTTGTACACATCATTCGTGCATTCGCTATCTTCAAGGATAGACTAAAAGCAATCAAACTTTGCTTAAACAGATTCGACGACGAGACAAAGGCAGCATTCCTAGAATTATATTCTAAGATAGATGCTAAGGTTGATCTAGGAGATACACCACTCGAAGTTGACGCAGACTAATTTATCTGCTAAGATAGATCTATGAACAAATATCGTGAAAACGAGACCCTAAAAATTGTCCAAGAGTATGTCGACAAGACATACCAAGGACATTATGTAGGGGATGATCAAGACAAGACACAGACCTTAGACCTCTTAGAGTCCATAGGTACTGTGTCTGACTTTTGTCAATCTAACATCATAAAATATGCTGCTAGGTTTGGCAAGAAAAATGGCAAGAACAAGCAGGACTTATTGAAAGTCATGCACTATGCTATATTACTGTACCACTTCTCCAACTTTGATAATGATCACTGAATCTATGAAAATTTCTGATGAACAACTAGAAGTCTTTAATATCTTTAAACTTATTAATCCTTCTATACTTTTGAAACCTGGTCAGAGAGTATCTACAATCTCTAACAACAAAAATATTATGGGAGTGGCAGACTTTAACACTCTAAACATACCAGTAAAGGCACCGATCTATGATCTACACGTCTTCTTAAACACTATGAACATTGTATCAGGTGGAGAGAGATTGAAGAGTGATGTAGACTTCCAAGAGAACCTAGTTAATATCAGTCACGGACGTAGTAAGATGAAGTATTACTATGCTGACGAGAGAATGATTACTGCTCCTCCTGATAAACTTGCTAACCTAGGTGACCCAGTACAGAAAGTAAGTATTGAGTATGCAGACTTCCAGAAAATGTTCAATGCTGCTGCAACATACAGTCTCCCAGACATTTGTTTCGTAGCAGACAGTGGTAATCTAAGTGCAATGGTTACAGACAAACGTAACTCATCATCTAATGTATTCACAGTTGATCTAGGAGCATCAGATAAAGAGTTCTGTTTCTGTGTTAAGACTGAGAACCTTAGAATTGTATGCCCTACACTAGGTGGTAAATCAAATATTGTATCAGGTTATAACGTTGAACTATTCACTAGCAAAGTTGCTAAACTATCTGCTATAATAAAATCAACAGCAAAGAAAGAATTAACTAATCTTGAATTACTTGTTGCCCTTGAACCTGATTCGGAGTATTGATGTTGTACGGTCTAATTTTTCTAGTTATTATATTCATAGTATTTTTAATCCTCACTTACTATAATCCACATTAATGAAAGAGTTTGATTATGACCTCGATTATAAATCACTTGATTTTACGGACGAGGAGACTCGTAAACTTTATCGTATTGGAAGAGGAGAACAGGGAGTCCTTTTGGTTCGCCCTTATACTAATGATATATGTGCTCATTGGAGGTTTAAGACACCAAAGATAGCAATGATGTCTGCACATACTATCTTCGACATGTATCTAGATTACCTAGAAGAGGAAGACTTCATAGGTATGGATATGTGTCGTAAGTTTTTGGAAATGGGTTTTACTAGATCAAGACGTTATGCTAATCATAAAGATGGCAACAAATATGATGAGAATCATAACGTCAAACCCCAAGAACCAGATCATATGACTAATAAGTTTGCTAAGTCTGCTAGAATATTTAAGAAAGTTAGAGACATGGTTGCAAAAAATGAAACATATGTTAACATGAGAAAGCAATGGAGGTCTAACGAATGAACATCTTTGTTACAGATCCAGACCCTGTTAAGTCTGCACAATCTTTACCTGACAAACACATTGTCAAAATGCCCCTAGAAACCTGTCAAATGCTATCAATCGTAGCATCAGAGGAATGGGGTCATTCTTTTGGCACTCTACCTCGTGCTGATGGTCAACCATACAAGACCGAGAAGGGTGCCTTTCGTAATCATCCTTGCACACAGTGGGCACAGAAAAACTGGCGGTGGTTAATTGACCATGGTCTTGCCTTATGTGAGGAATATACACACAGGTATGGTAAAAGACATACTTGTCATGATACAATACTTGTAGCAGACCAAATCTTTCCTAAGAAAGATCTAGGTCCTACACCATTTGCTCGTGCTATGTACGATGAGTTCAAGCATGACAAATCTATTTCTACATTTGATGCATACAAACGTTATGTTGCATCTAAACCTTGGGTATGCAATAATTATCTGAGGAAACCTGATCGTAAACCTAACTGGGTTTAATTTTATTATGAATGATTTTTTGTGGGTCGAGAGATATCGTCCCGCCAATGTGAGAGAGTGTATTCTTCCTGAGAATACGTCTCAAATGTTTGAAGGTTTTGTTGAACAAGGAGAGATACCTAATCTTCTCCTAGCAGGACCCGCAGGCATAGGTAAGACAACTATTGCTAAGGCATTATGTAATGAACTAGAAGCAGATTTCTTTGTTATCAATGGATCTGATGAAGGTAGATTCTTAGATACTGTAAGAAATCAAGCAAAGTCATTTGCTGCTAGTGTTTCTCTTACATCAAAAGCAAAGCACAAAGTTATAATTATAGATGAGGCAGATAATTGTACACCTGATGTACAAATGTTATTGCGTGGTAATATTGAAGAGTTCCAGAATGCTTGTAGATTTATATTTACATGCAACTACAAGAACAGGATCATCGATCCTATTCACTCACGTTGTTCTGTTGTAGATTTCAATGTCAAAGGAAAAGAGAGAGCACAAATGGCAGCATCTTTCTTTGATAGAGTCAAAACAATACTAGATATCAACAAGATTGAGTATGAAAAGAAAGTTGTAGCACTAATCATACAGAAATACTTTCCAGATTTTAGGAGAACATTAAATGAATTACAGAAGTATTCTAGTAAAGGCAAAATTGATACTGGGATTCTTGGTAGTGGTGCAGATCTGGCAGTATCTGATCTGGTAACCTATCTCAAAAAGAGAGAGTTTACAAACATGAAGAAGTGGGTTGTTCAGAACCTAGATAATGAACCTCAGATAATTATGAGGAAGGTATACGATACCATGTACACTTACATGAAACCAAAGAGTATACCCGAAGCGGTTCTCATCATGGGTGAGTATCAATACAAAGCAAACTTTGTTATGGATCAGGAAATTAATCTGGTTGCATTCATGACAGAACTAATGATGAGGTGTGAATTTCAATGAACTGTTGGCACTGTAATACCGAACTGATTTGGGGTGGTGATCACGATGGTGAGGACTACTGCAATGAAGAATACAATATAGTTACTAACCTATCGTGTCCTAAATGTGATGCGTTTGTTTTAGTATATCATTCACCAAAGAAGTGGGACGATGACGATCAAGAAGCATGATTTATTTCCTACAACAGTCTATGAATTTAGACTAGAAGGGGAGGATATGGAAATGATGCATCAGGCACATGAGTTTGCAAAGACTCTGGAAATGGCAATGTATAATTTTCCTGCGGGTGTTAGGACAAGTCGTGGAGACATACACAAAGAAGAACCCATGAAACCTCTATGTGGGTTCTTTGAGGACTGTTTAGACTATATTAGATGTGATCTTGCACTACAAGCAGAAGCACTTAAAATCTCACTCGCATGGGCAAACTTTGCACCCGCAGGATCAGGTGTAGGACACCCTTTACACCGACATAATTACTCATATTTGTCTGGTGTATTCTATTTTACAGAGGGTAGTGATACTATCTTCCAAGACCCAGTAGACATTCGTAACCTAGACACACTAGAAATTACCAGAGACTACTTTGATGGTCCATTTGAGAGGATAAAAGCAGAACCAGGGAAACTTGTTATATTTCCTGGGTGGTTAAGACATTACAGTGACCCACATGCAGGCAAAAAAGACAGGTGGTCTATGTCTTTTAACTCATTACCTCATGGTGCTGTCAATGCAGGACCACAAGGTGTACCAATGGCGAGGATAAACGTATTATGAGATTATTAAAAACTCCACTCAGATACCCAGGTGGTAAATCAAGGGCATGTGTACGTCTATATGACTGGTTTCCTGCTGATATAGAGGAGTTCAGAGAACCATTCGTAGGTGGTGGTTCAGTAGCATTATATTTCAGTCAGTTACACCCTGATGTACCAGTGTGGATCAATGATTTATACACCCCTTTGTACCATTTCTGGATCAATTTAAGAGACAGAGGTGATGAGTTGAGTGACACCTGTTATGCTATCAAACAAGACCACCCTACACCCGACCTTGCCAGAGAACTATTTGATAAAAGTAAGGTAGAAATACAGACAGCAGACAGTTTTAGACAGGCAGTTCTATTTTGGGTGCTTAACAAGTGTAGTTACTCAGGACTGACAGAGAACTCCTCCTTCTCACAGTCAGCATCAAAGCAGAACTTCACCCTGAGAGGTGCAAATAACCTCAAAAAGTATCAAGAAGTCATATCTAAATGGGAGATCACATGTCTTGATTACACTGAATGTTTACAAGAAGAAGGTGAAAACATATTTCAGTTCCTAGATCCACCATATAAGATAGGATCATACCTATATGGACGTGATGCAGGGTTGCATAAGGAGTTTGATCATGTTAAGTTTGCAGAGGATTGTAAAGATGCAGAAGGTAAGTGGATGATAACCTATAACATTGACGATGAGATCGAAGAAATGTTTAAGGACTACAACCAGAGATACTTCTCCATGACATATGGTATGCAACACAGACCTGACAACACTAAGAAGGCAGAACTGCTGATAACAAACTACGATCAACCTCAAAACACCCTAGAAGAACTACTTTATGGATAAATTTGAATATTCTCTCACCACATATCTCAATGGCATAAACTTAAAACAAGGCAACGTTGAACAGGATGAACGTGCCATGAAGAAGTACCCAAAGTTTGTAATAAACAAGTGTATGTCTGACTATATTGACTGTATTATGTACAGTAATGAGATGAACAGATATTATGACTTAGACAACGATCTTCAATATAATTTTTATCTATATAGTATTAGGAAATCGAAGAGGTTTTCTCCCTGGAATAAAAAATCGACAGATAATGACCTAGAACTTGTGAAAAAGTTCTACGGATATAGTACCGACAAGGCACAAGATGCATTGAAACTACTGAGCAAGGGTCAACTTGAAGTCATCAAAGCGAAACTAAATGTTGGAGGAAAAAAATGACTGATGAGATCTCATGGTCTCAGGATATGATGTTAGAAGTGACTTTGAAGGAACCTGATGACTTCCTAAAAGTCCGCGAGACCCTTACTCGTATCGGTGTAGCGTCAAGAAAAGACCACAAACTATATCAATCCTGTCACATATTACACAAAAAAGGCAAGTATTATATAGTACACTTTAAAGAACTGTTTGCGTTAGATGGGAAACCAGCAAACATCACTAAGAATGATGTTGAAAGACGTAACAGAATTGCTAAGTTACTATTTGATTGGGGGTTAGTAGACTTCCAAGCAGAAGATTTAACAGAGGTAGCACCATTGAATCAAATCAAGGTACTATCATACAAAGACAAGGCAGACTGGATTCTTGAATCCAAGTACAACATAGGTAAAAAGAAAGTAGTAGCAGAAACATGAAAGAATTTGCAGTAAAACAAATCAAAAGGTTCTTTGAAACAGGAAACTGGGCATTGAAGTTAATCTTTATTGTCGTAATGGCAGAACTAACCTTCGTTGGTGCTGCTCTTTCTGGCATTGCAGGACCACTTGATGAGAATGATAGTAACAATATCAAACATATACTGTCATTAGTTGCTACTAAATCATTTGCACTCTATGCTGCTGAAAAAGCAGGAGCAAAAGAAAAGTATCTAATCGAGAAGGCAAAGGTATGATCGGAAAAGAAACACCAGAGATCAAATATGATCGAGCACTGACACTATTTGAAGAGTCAGTATTGGCACCAGACCACAAACTCAGGGGTTGTGCACATAATCAAGGGTGTTTCGATGAGTTAATGGAGATCCGAGAACATGTGTTAAAGTATCTTAAAACATTAAGAGAAGTCACACACCATACACATGCTGATGAGAGCGATGAGATAGAGACAGCAAAATTAGCAGACGTAAAAGCACTATCTAAATGGAGATAAAGTTTCACAAAACATTTGGACCAGGGAAAGAACCATGGTACGTCAAATATGAGAGGTGGGCAAGCAAACAACGCTTTCCTATCTCTTTTTTAGCACAGGCACTTATAGAGTGGTTAAAAGAGAAATGGATAGAAGGTAAGGTTGACATGGAAATGACAAGTGTTGACGCACAGGCAGAGGAAATATTGCAAAAATGGGAAGAAGATGCTAAGATAAAGGCAACAATTAAAACAACTCCATCAGAGGTCAAAGGACTCGATGACATGGAGATAAACTACAATGAGCGAAGTCCATTTTAAGAAGCATCGGGTGTTCAGAGAGACCCAAGATGTCATATTTTATGACATTTCGGTAGAAGAATCTAATGCATCTGACTTAGTGATACATGATGGTCCTGCTACATCACCACCTGACGACATGGTAGGTGCAAAACAGTTCTATATTCACAAATATCAGGACGATTACAACAGAGTTGTATCAGGAGAGAGACAGTTCGAGTTAGTAAACTTTGACTGGAAATATCCATACCACATAGTACACCTCAATCGTGCTAGTGGTGCCCTAATGATACCTAAAATGACCTATCATAGGTCTAAATCAGGTGAGTCAGGGTCTATTGTAATCAACCAGTCACAGAGGTATGAAGGATTCGATAGTGAGTCTGAATTTATACCTGTATCTTGTGCTTCTGTACCTAAATTATACAAGGTATTGATGCATGAGAAACCAGTGGTACACACCCTGGGAGAGTAGGTTGACTATATAATGTAAGCATGTTAAAATTATTTGTTTACAAGTATGCAAATGCACACATATCACATATATTGGAAAGATCGACCTATTTTTAAGAACCTAGAAGAGGATGATTTCTTTATGATATGGGAAAAGATCATGCACTCCTACAACGATGAGTTATCTTACATCAGATTGAAAGGTAACGAGACAGCAGACCTTGAAACTTCACATTAATGTACTCTCAGTCAACCAATCTTGAATCAGCATTTTACCTCTACGCTAAGAGAGTAGAAGCACTTCATGCAATGGTGATGGGGAAGAAGTTAGAAGCAGAAGAGGCATACCAACACCTCAAAATAGAGCGAAAAGCACTAAAAAAGGTGTACAAAAAACATAAACGAACTGAATACGACAGACATTGAAATTCTTAGGATTAAGAATTGATGATCATGATTCCAACATTACATATACTGATGGTAAAACAGTAAAGTATTGTGCAACTGAGCGTCTTTTCGGCATTAAACATCATGGATACGACAACATTTGGCAGTGGTCAGATGTGCTAGATTCTTGGGGTGTAAAATTAAGTGACATAGATGCTATTGCTATGATCACAGACAAGATTTGCTTCGCAGAGAACGAAAATTATAGAGATTTAGACTTAGGACTGCCATGTAAGACGTATGCAGTCGACCACCACTGGGCACATGTGTTGAGCACATGGATGCTTGGTGACATACCCAAGGTAAACTATGTGTTTGATGGGTTTGGGAACAATGATAGGTCACATTCACTGTATTTGAACGGTAAATTGAAGAGTTCACACAGTGTCAAGAAGACTGGTTCTATCGGTGTTGAAATGGCATATGTGGGTAGGACTTGTGGGTTCACAGCAGACGAGTGGGGACTAGATTTAGCAGGAAAAGTGATGGGATTGCAGTCATATGGCATGAATGAACCCAACTACTATAACCTGATGGATCAGTATAGTATTGAAGAGATCAAAAAGATCTGGAACTATGATTCATGGATCAGAAAATGGGATAATGAGTTCGATATTAACTGGTTACGCACTGTACATGAGATAACTGGTGACAAACTGGTAGAGTACATGAGTCGCACTGGTGATGGACCTGTGACCTACACTGGTGGTGTAGCACAAAACTCTGTATTCAATGGAAAACTGCATGAATCAGGCATAGATGTACGAATTCCACCTCATGCTAACGATTGTGGACTATCACTAGGTGCGGTAGAATTTTTAAGACAGAAGTTTCATGAAGAACCCTTCGATACTACTGGGTTCCCCTTCTGGCAGGACGATGAAGCACCCGAAGAACCCACTGATAAGACCATTACAGAGGCAGCAGAGTCACTTGCACAGGGTAAAATTGTTGGTTGGTACCAAGGTCATGGTGAGATAGGTCCAAGAGCACTAGGACACCGTTCTATCCTTGTAAACCCCAGATTACCGAACGCTAAGAACGAATTGAACAGTAAGGTTAAACATAGAGAACACTTCCGACCCTTCGGTGCTGCGGTACTACTGGAAGATACACAAAAATACTTCGAGTTTAAGGGTAAGAGTCCATATATGAACACATGTGCATACGTTCACGACGAAGAATTGTTGTCTGTGACACATGTAGATGGCAGTAGCCGCATACAAACAGTGGAGGGTGATGATTCTTTCGCTAAGTTGCTTCGTAAGTACAAAGAACTGACAGGTGACTCTGTTTTACTCAATACATCACTGAATATGGGTGGTAAACCAATAGCATCTAAGATGTGGGAAGCAAAAGAATTATTCTCTAAGAAAGGAATTGAAGAAATGTATATTGGAAATGATAAATTGTCTAAATAAAGGTGCTACCCCCTCTATCTTATGTCAACAGCGAAGACAGAGGTCGTACAACCAGAACAGAAAATAGTTAAGCATGAGAGAGACGACGATGCAGTTGCAACACTGGTCCGTCTGGTGATTCTAGGATGGTCCGCTGCGATCCTCACAATTAATTACTTACAGGTCCCAGGACTTGCAAAGACAAACATCGATCCCACTTTCATAGCCAGCGTTTTCACAGGAACACTTGCCACTTTCGGTGTCGCCACGTCCAAAAAGAATGGTGACTCACCCAAAGGAACAACATGCAAGTACATGCAAACAGAAGGTAAAAAGTAATGCAAAAACTCGTTAATGCTATCGCCATTTTTGGTGGTGTGGTGTCACTTTCAGTCGTAGGACTCGGTGGATATGTATTCATCCGTAAGGATGCAATCATTGACAACATTAAAACAAAAGTAACAGGAGCAGCACTCGGTGCAGTGTCTGGTTCGTTACCTGACATGGTTCCAGATGCTCTACCCGACTTCTCTGGACCCGCTTTACCACTAAAATGAAGAGCAGAAACATACTTATAGCGACAGTGGGTGGTCTAGTAGGACTCTCACATATAGGTATGATTGCACTCCTCGTATCACGAGTCGGAGTTAAAGACCAGATACCACTTATCAGTCCACCAGTAGGACCATATACATCATATGCTATATCAGCATCTAAGGATGGGTATAAGGTAAGTTATCAAGCGAATGACCCTAAGACTATGGTCAAGAGCACATCAACTATCGTTAAAGGTCTAACAAAGAAAACAGAAAAGACTGTTGTAGATGAGTATACAATGGATGGTAAGACCCATTTAGGTGTACTAGGCATGGCAGAAGCAAATGCACTCAACGTAGCATGCATCAAGGCAGAAGGTGGTGGTGAACAGACAGGCAAGGTAGTAGGTGCTGCTGTTGGTACTGCTGCTGGTGCAAAGGTAGTTGCTGTACCATTCGTAGGTCCAGTTCTAGGAGGTCTTGTAGCACTAGGTGCTGCTGATAAAGGTGCTGACATAGGTGGTCAGATAGCGACTGAATGGAGTGAAGCATGTGACCCTGATACAACCGATTAATATAAACGATGTCAATGTATTTGACATAACATTGCCCCCGATCACGCAAAGATATAGCGTGACACCAGGGGCATTGCCATTTTATAACCCAGTAACGGTACCAGTTGGTGTACCTCTGATTCTAATGCCTGGATGTGTAGAAGCACACCCAGAAAGTAAACCACAGAACCCAAATGATAACTTAGTCAAGGATGATGAGGACGGAGCAAAGGTATATTGTGACGCTGGTATGCCATCCTTTGATGCGATGGACTATACACCAGAGAATTTAATAATAACGAGAGATATAGAGACACCTGTGGTAGATGCACCACCCCCACCAGAGACACCAGAAGTAGAAGCACCAGATATACCACCCACAAACGAAGAACTTCCCTGCCCTGGACCAAATGCACCTAGAATAGGTGACATAGCACAGAACAAGGAAGAGAAAGTATCAGGTTTTGAAAAACAGATTGACCCTGTAACTAATAAGGAAATCTGTGTGACATTGTATGAGGATATACCACCACTAGAAGCACTATTACCAGACGTTCAGACAGTGAGTACTACCGCAGTCATAGCAACAGTTGCTACGGGATCTGCGCTCCTAGCGAAACCTCTTGCAGACCTGTTGTTGAGGGTTTTTCGTCCCGCGATAAAAAAGGGATTGACCACTTTCCAAACCAAGATTTTGAAGAAGGCACCGAGGCAGTTAAGTCGCTCTGAGATCCAGACGAATCAGTATCGGAAAAAGAAAGGTTTAGATCCTTTTTCTCCTCCGAAGAAGAAGGGTTAAGTTGATGGACGTGTGGTTTCACTACATGTACACCGTCCACAACGACGTCAGCACATATCTTATGATACGGTGAGTTTTTATGGAACCGAATTCCGTCCCTGGCGAGTTCACCACAGTTTTTTAATCTTGCTATCTCAAAGTCTAATCTTTTATTGGCGATGTTTTGTGTTTGTAATGCTATCTGTGTCTCTACTGCTAGTTTACACTGCTCTTGTGCCTTTTTATCTAATGGTATTGACCATGTTGCAGACACACCAACAGATGCGTTCAGTTGATCTTTCTGACCTGTACGAGTAGGCATGTAATATAAAATATTCCCTGGATTGTCGATCTGACCGTCATCATCAGCGTCATGTATGTCGTACACTGGATCATTCCAATATGCTTCGTATGGTTTTTGTCCAGAAATTGATCCAGTAACGTAGGGAGTTATGTTGAGAGTACTACCTTGGCACTGGATACCATTACCATATGTGTTTGTTATATACGGTCCTTGTAAAACTTGAATAGCTTGGTTGGTCACTGACCCACTGCTATTCGCGATGGGCGATGCAGTAGCACTAACACCACCAACAGTTTCAGCACGAACACTAGGCATAAACCCAGTGATAGCAAGGGATATTCCTATTGCTGAAAGATACTGGTTGTGTCTGTGACGCTTTGGATAGTGGTGGTTCGATTTATCACGGTGTGATTCGACAACCCTGGTCCGCTGTATGTCTCTGTGAATTGGAAGTTCGCACCTGGCGTTGTCTGTGTAAACGTCGGTTTTGTATCCACTCCTGTCCATGTTGAAGCAACTCCTTCAATAGTTACATTATTACTTGTAGTTGTTGGTGATAGATTACCAGATGCTGTAACACCAGTGCCTGTTGCGGTCCACTGGTACCCAGTATTATAATCCATCGAATTTATAGTCTCAGTGACTGTCGTAGTCGTCTCAGTGTGAGACGTCATACTACCTTGTGTAAAATTAGGCACCACAGGCACTGCAAACACTGGGTTTGCGCCCATGGCAAAGCATATAAGAAGTAGTTTTATGTTACTCCTCATATGTCTCACCTATCTCACTGTTAGTTCGCTGACCACCTGTCCAGTCGCTTGTGTACCAGCACCACCAGCAGTTAATGCAATGGTTCCTGATGTGTCGATTGTACCCGCTAGACTACCCGCTGACCCTGCTGCTGTTGATACTTGACTGGAAAAGTTTCCAACCTCACCAACAGTCGGTGCACTACCTGATATAGCATCACCTTGGGTGAATGACTGAGTAAAGCTCCAACTCTCCCCTGCTGTTGCCTGGGTTGCTGATAACGTAGGTATAGCACCAACACCTGATGAGATAGTCATACTACCTATGGATGATGTTGCACTACCGCCTGTTGGTGTGTACTGTGTGGTCACATTGTTACCACTTACAGAGTACGTTGAACCAATACGCTCAACCTGAGTCGCTGCTGCGTTTACTTGTAACTGAACTGATGAACTTAACTTATGTGTAATGTCTGCATGAGCAGCACCTACACCTAAGAAAGGCATCATACCGAAGAAGATTAATAATCGTTTCATGATTTTTTATACTACCTTCACCCATATTTATACCTAAAATTATTACAGTTTTCCGTACTTGTAAAAACAGTAAATGTGTACTAAATATAGGTAGTTGCCTTCGGGGACTACAAACAAACTCGCTTACTAAGGAGAACCATGAGAACATTTAACTTCTCGTCCAAAGATATGGACAAACTTTTTGACGCTGCGATGACTTACAGCGTTGGATTTGATGATCTATTCAACAGGATACACACTACACCAAGAGATAAGTATCCACCATATAATATAGTCAAAGAACAAGAGACAGAGTGGCGCATAGACGTAGCACTCGCTGGATTTGGAAAAGAGGAAATAGAAATTAGCACCGAGACTAATGTTCTTTTAGTCCAATCAAAATACAATGATGATCGTTGGGAACCTGATGAACAGGGTGAGTATTTCCACCGTGGTATCGCACAGAGAGGATTCTCAAAGAGATTCAACATTGCAGATGATGTAGAAGTCGGTGATGTAACCTTCAAAGATGGATTACTTACTATCAAATTAAAGAAGATAGTTCCAGAGAGTCAGAAACGAAAAGTCTATGACATAAAGTAGTCTATATAATAGACAACCGAAGAGACCCCCAGTGGTCTCTTTTCTATTGGAGAATTTTATGAACATGTATGTCAATCTGTGTCCTGCATATACACAGAAGAGTGACTCAGTAACTATGGACGTTCCGCCTGACATGACGGAACACTTTATGCAATATGTGTATACCTTATCTGACGAAAAGAACATATCCGCTAGACGAGCGTTCAATGATATGCTAAGATATACATTTGACACCCTTATGGAGAAAGATTATGAGCGCAAGAGTCGTAAGAATGATAAACGGAGAAGACGTAATCGCTGACGTCAAGGAAGTTCGTGAATCTAACGACGGTCCTGCACTTGCTTATAAACTTACGCAACCATACACCGTTACAATTCAACAACCTCCCGAGGTTACGTTTGAAACTGATACAGAAACAGCGATAACAGACTTTACACATTTAGATGTAGAGTTCACAGTTTATGTACCTTTTTCAGCAGAGGAGCACATCTTCCTACCTCTCCCATCTGTGATGTTTATCTACAAACCATCAGATAATCTCGTAGAAAAGTACAATCAATTACTAGATCATGGTAAAACTAATCCTGCTTAAAGCAGACATCAATAAGTATCTTATTGGAAAGATAACAGAACTAGATGAGGAACCATCGTTACTCATAGAGAATGTTTATCAAGTCAGAGACGAGAAAGACATCGAGAAATACCCTAAGTTTACAGACCAACGTGATCTGTTCTTGACTTCTGATGTAGTCTTTACTATAATAGATCCATCCAGCACTTTATTGGCAACTTACGTTACCAGTACAGGTGACATTAAAGCAGCAAACAACACCCCTTAATGAATTTCTACACTGACGTGTTACTCCTTGGTGATGATATCCTCTATCGAGGGTATGAAGATGGGAGGCACGTTCAGTATCGTGAAAAGTCACGTCCTACTCTATATTTTGTACCAAGAGAACAATCTAAGAAGTCAAGTTGGAAAACACTTGACGGTAGATACGCACACCCAAAGAAATTTGATGGTGCTCGTGAAGCAAGAGGGTTCATTGACAAGTATAAGAATGTAGATGGACTAGAAGTTCATGGGTATGATAGATTTGCATACCAATTCATCGCACAGAAGTTCCCTAACACAGTGGAATTTGATATGGATGTGATGAAGATATATGCTATTGATATCGAGGTTGCATGCGACAATGGATTCCCCTCAGTAGAAGCATGTGCTGAGGAAATGCTGTGTATTACTATCAAAGACATCATGTCTAAGAAGATAATTACATGGGGAACTAGGGAGTTCATACCTAATGGGACTGAGTATCGTACGTTCTGGACTGAACAAGCGATGCTAGAAGATTTCCATACATGGTGGTGTGAAAATACACCTGACGTTATTACTGGATGGAACTGTCAACTATATGATATTCCATACTTATGTCGTAGATTAGACAGAGTGCTAGGAGAGAAGTGGAAGAAGTCACTTTCACCATGGAACGGTGTTCTTGAACGTGAAGTCTTCATCAAGGGTCGTAAACAAATTGCTTATGACATTCGTGGCATTGCTACACTTGATTATTATGATCTCTATCAGAAGTTTACATACTCAGCGAAGGAATCCTATCGCTTAGATCACATTGCATTTGTTGAACTAGGTGAGAAGAAACTTGATCACTCTGAGTTCGAGAACTTTAAAGCATTCTATTCTCAGAACTGGCAGAAGTTTGTCGAGTATAATATAAAGGACGTTGAACTTGTTGACCGTCTGGAAGACAAGATGAAACTCATTGAGTTGGCATTGACTTTATCTTATGATGCTAAGGTTAATCTTACTGATGTATATTCACAGGTTCGTATGTGGGATACTCTCATATACAACGATCTATCTAAGAGAAACATTGTAGTTCCTCCCAAGGTAGATACACAGAAGAATGACCAGTATGCGGGTGCATACGTCAAAGAACCTGTGCCTGGGATGTATGACTGGGTGGTCTCTTTTGACCTTAACAGTCTGTACCCACATCTAATAATGCAGTACAACATTTCTCCCGAGACGTTAGCAGAAAGAAAACACCCAACGGTTAGTATCGAGGCTATACTTCAAGAGGATATAAACCTTGATGGTGACTATGCTGTATGTGCCAACGGTGCACAGTATAGAAAAGACATTCATGGGTTCTTACCAGAGATGATGCAAAGGATCTACGATGAACGTAAGATCTACAAATCTAAAATGCTTAGAGCAAAACAAGAGTATGAAACAGCACCAACCGTGGCACTCGAAAAAGATATCGCACGATTCAATAACATTCAGATGGCACGAAAGATTCAACTCAACAGTGCCTATGGTGCAATCGGAAACCAATACTTCCGATACTACAATCTGGCAAACGCTGAGGCAATCACACTCTCTGGTCAGGTTGCGATTCGCTGGGTTGCGGACAAAGTAAATGCATACCTTGGTAAAATATTAAAGACAAATGATGATTATGTTATTGCTAGTGATACTGATAGTATCTACCTCCATCTGGGTCCTCTGGTGGAACGTGTATACGAGGGCAGAGAAAAGACTAATGAAAGCATTGTTGGGTTCCTTAACAAGGTCTGTGAAGTGGAACTTGAACCTTTTATTTCGCGTACTTACGAAAAACTGGCACGGTACACTAACGCTTACGAACAGAAAATGATCATGAAGAGGGAGACCATCGCTGATCGTGGTGTATGGACTGCCAAGAAGAGATATATCCTCAACGCATGGGACATTGAGGGTGTAAGATTTGCTGAACCTAAGTTAAAGATCAACGGTATTGAAGCAGTCAAGTCATCGACTCCTGCACCATGCCGAACTGCCATTAAAGAAGCACTTAAACTGATCATGAGTGGTACAGAAGAAGAAGTTCAGACGTACGTTGCTAAGTTCAGAAAAGAGTTTGAGAAGATGCCTCTCGAAGACGTAGCATTTCCTAGAAGTTGTAACAACATAGGTAAATTTTCGTCTCCAAGAACCATCTATGGTAAGGGTTGCCCCATGCACGTTCGTGGTTCTTTGATGTATAATTATTATGTCAAAAGGATGAAACTAGAACACAAGTATCCTCTGATTCAAGAGGGTGAGAAGATCAAGTTTGTCTATTTACAAATGCCAAACAAAACTGGTGAGAATGTTATGTCATTCTTCCAGACTATGCCAAAGGAATTTGACATACACGGTGCTATCGATTGGGATATGCAATTTGAAAAAGGTTTCCTAAGTCCAGTCAAGTTTGTTCTTGACGTCATAGGTTGGGAACCAGTTAAACGTAACACATTGGAGTTTTTATTCGCATGAGTTTTCTAAAAGATATCGTAAAAGATATTGGTAATGAGTATGCAGGCATCGTTAGTGACGGTGTATCAGCAGGAGACGTACAGTCTTTTATTGACACAGGAAGTTATGTGTTCAATGCAGTAGTTTCTGGTTCTATCTTTGGTGGTCTACCTTCTAATAAGATCACTGCTATTGCAGGAGAGTCTAGTACAGGTAAGACATTCTTTTGTCTGAGTGTTGTCAAGCATTTCTTAGAGTCAAACCCTGATGCAGGAGTTGTATACTTTGAGTCAGAGTCTGCCATCTCTAAGGATATGATTGAGTCCAGAGGTATAGATTCTAACCGTATGATTATAGTTCCTGTGGTCACAGTACAGGAGTTTAGACAACAAGCAATCAAGATTATTGATAAATACTTGGCACAGAAGGAAGAGGAAAGGAAACCTCTAATGTTCTGTCTTGATTCTTTGGGTATGCTTTCTACCTCTAAGGAGGTCGACGATACTGAACAAGGTAAAGACACAAGAGACATGACAAGAGCACAGGTTGTCAAGTCTATCTTCCGAGTTCTGACACTGAAACTAGGTAAAGCAAACGTACCTATGTTAGTTACTAACCACACCTATGACGTGGTTGGATCTTACGTTCCCATGAAAGAAATGGGTGGTGGAAGTGGTCTTAAATATGCAGCAAGTACAATCATCTATCTCTCTAAGTCGAAAGAGAAGGATGGTAAAGAAGTGATTGGTAATATAATCAAATGCGAGACTAAGAAGTCTCGTTTCACAAAGGAGAATGTTAAAATTGAAACACGTTTATTTTATGATGAACGTGGATTGGACAAGTATTACGGACTATTGGAACTGGGTGAGAAACATGGAGTCTTCGAGAGGATCGGGACTCGTTATCGCATTGGTGAATCTAATGTTTTTGCTAAGTCTGTCCTTGCCGATCCTAACAAGTACTTCACAGAAGAAGTAATGGAGAAGTTAGATGAAGCAGCACAAAAAGAATTTACCTATGGATCTTGACAAGTACATCAAAGTATACGATAATGCACTTGATGTAAATCTATGTCGCAATATCTTATCTGCATGTAAGAATGTTGAAATGACGAGGTGGGATCGTGGTGGTCGTCCTCAGTTCAATGAGTTCAATATTACTGACCACGCAGAGAACAAAGATCTTCCAGATGATGATGTCTGGAATATCATACACAATCAAGTCATCCAAGCAGTCAAAGATATATCTAACAGATATATGGAAGAGGTCGGTTGCCAACAGCAATGGCCATACTCAAATGCTTTGGAACAAGTCAGACTGAAACACTATCAGGTAGATCAGAATGACAGATTTGATGAGCATGCAGACGTGGGAGACCATGCATCTGCTCGTAGATTTCTCGCAATGTTTTTCTACTTAAATGATGTAGAGAAAGGTGGTGAAACAAAGTTCGAGCATCGCTCGATCAAACCAGTTCAAGGTAGATGCCTAGCATTTCCTCCTATGTGGATGTTCCCACACGCAGGAGCAGCACCTATAACTGAGGACAAATACATTATTGGAACCTATTTACATTACGTTTAATGCCAAGCATAGAAACTATTGCGATCAGTAAACTCATTACCAGTGAGGAATACACACGCAAAGTATTACCTTTTATAAAGGAAGATTACTTTGAAACACTGGACATGAAGACACTGTTCGGTGAGATAAATGATTACTTCACAAAGTACGATCAAGTACCTGAGATCAATGCCTTAAAAATTGAGATAGATAAGAGGAAAGATCTTAGTCAGGAGATTGTAACAGAGATTGAGAAGTTTCTTGACGAAAACATTGACAATCAACAATATAATGATGACTGGTTAGTAGAGACCACAGAGAAGTGGTGTAAAGAACGTGCTATCTATCTTGCTCTAATGGATAGCATTAAGATTGCTGACGGTCAGGATAAGACACGTCAAAAGGATGCCATTCCACACATAATGTCGGAAGCACTAGGCACATGTTTTGATGAAACAGTAGGGCATGATTACATACAGGACGCAGATGAAAGGTACGACTTCTATCACAAAAAAGAAGACAAAATTCCATTCGATCTTGAATACTTCAACAAGATTACAAAAGGTGGTTTACCTAGCAAGACTCTCAATGTCGCACTTGCTGGTACAGGTGTCGGGAAGTCTCTATTCATGTGCCACGTCGCTAGTTCCTGTCTCATGCAGGGGAGGAACGTTCTCTATATTACACTTGAAATGGCAGAAGAGAAAATTGCTGAACGAATTGACAGCAACCTCCTCGACGTCCCGATCAAACAGTTAAGTGACCCTCTGTTTAGTAAGCAACAGTTTAGAAATAAAGTAGATGTATTAAATAAGAAGACACAAGGTAGGATAATTATAAAAGAATACCCAACAGCATCAGCACATGTAAATCATTTCAAATCATTATTGAATGAGTTGTCTATGAAGAAGGGATTCCAACCTGACATTGTGTTCATTGATTATCTAAACATCTGTGCGAGTGCTAGATATAAAGGAACCATCGTAAACTCATACACTTTTGTTAAAGCGATTGCAGAAGAACTTCGTGGTCTTGCAGTTGAATGCAATGTACCAATCGTCACTGCTACTCAGACTACTCGTGCGGGTTATGGGAGTAGTGACGTTAGTCTTACTGACACAAGTGAGTCTTTCGGTCTCCCTGCAACTGCTGACCTTATGTTTGCTCTTATTTCTACCGAAGAGTTAGAACAACTAGGACAGATTATGGTCAAGCAGTTGAAGAATAGATATAATGACCCTACCATACACAAACGTTTCATTGTCGGTATTGACAGAGCGAAGATGAGGTTGTATGATTGTGATCAGAAAGCACAAGAGGATATTGTTGATGCAGGGGACACCCTCAAAGACAACTTCCTTGAACTCAAAACTCAAAACAAATTTGACGGTTTTAAAATATGACTAAAAGAGAAGACGTAAACGTCGATTACAATAGTGCTGACAAAGCATCAAAGGCAGCAGAGAATGTCATGAATCACATGCAAGATGTGAAGGAGGGTATGTCTGACAATGCCAAGAAGGTTGCAGAGGACACACCTACCACACCCGAAGAGTTTATTAATAAGAAAGGGTTTACTGCATGGAGAGCAGCAGAGGAGGTCAAGGAGAAACAGAAAGCAAAAGAAGATCAAGAAAAGTTTGCAGTTGACCTAGACAAATACCTTGAATTTTGTGAGAATACATGTAGTAATTTCTCAAAAGATCACGCAGCATATATAAAAAGGTTGAATGATTTAAACGAACTTGGTTGTAACATTTCTCTTCTAGATACTGCTGCTAATGGTCTCTCTGCTGAGGCGGGTGAGTTCATGGAAATAGTTAAGAAGATGAAGTTCCAGGGTAAACCATGGGACGAAGCAAACAAGGAACATCTAATCAAAGAACTAGGTGACATCATGTGGTATGCTGCACAAGCATCCATGGCACTTGGTCAAAGACTAGATGATATAATCTATGTGAACACACTTAAACTTGCAAAGCGTTATAGTGGTGGAGAGTTCAACGTAAGCGATTCAGAAAACAGAGCACCCGATGACATCTAAACATGGAAAACTAGACCCAGAAGAAAGGGTACTCAGAGAGGTCATGCATGATGATTACGATCATGAGCAAGACGTTCAAGAGGAAATCAAAGAAGGTTGGTACCCATTAAAGTCTGACTGATAAATAGTGTCATGGCAACGACACTAACATCAGCAGCAGGATGGCAGAAGTATTCTTGGTATTACAAGGAGGGATTTGCCTGTCAAATAAAGAGAGACTTACCTGTATATAAAAAAGAGAAAGGTAATGAGACTGTAACTCTTCTTAAAAAAGGACACGAGATAACTACAACACCGATACTAACTGGTCAACCATCCAGAGTACATATAACCTTCGCAGAGAACATGAAATCTCTCGAAGGTTTTGTATCGTTAGGACAACTTGGTGCAAAACCAGGTCAGATATTAAAACAGAATTTAAAACCACAAGACTTTGCTATGCCACTGGATAAGAAAGTGTCATTCAACAAGTATTACAACGGTGTGATGTCAGCACTAGGTGAGAGAGACGATGTTCCCTTGGTTATAAGAGCATATCTAAAAGCATTGGTGAAGTATTGTTATGAACATAAGGATCACCAGAATTTAAAGAAGACATATGAGAACCTTATGGACACTAAGTATGCGGGTGTGATCAGTGAGATTGAAGCAGACTTCTCTGAGATCATGGCACCTCTATGTGTACTAGAAAGAGGTCAAAGAGAGTTAGAGAAGATGGGATTCAAAGGTTTGACCAAAGAAAACACAATGATATATGTACCCAAGAGAGGTAACGAACCATTGATGGACTTTGCACTGTATGGTAAGGATGGTAGAGAGTATAAGTTTTCAGTTAAGAAAGCAACTGGTGTTACTAACACAGTCAAACCAAAAGATATAATAGAATTGATGGGTGATTTGAAAGGAGCATATAAAGGTGAAGATAATTATGAGATACTAAAAGTATTAGCAGAGAATAGTATCAAACTAGGACCAATCTATGCATTCAAAGAAGCATATAAGAGGTTCCCACAAGTGCAGATGAAACTTAAACAGGCAGGGTTAGACTGGAACATAGAAGGGATGATACCAGACAACGCTGTGCCAGATGTATTAGTGTACCAACCACAGTGGACAAAGGTTATGTCTGTATATTATAATGAAGGTATAGATTACTGGGAACAACCAGACTTTACAGATGGTCCGTTAGGAGTCGTAAGTCTAACTTGTCAAACAGCATTGGAGAAAATGACCAAGGGAGAGAAGTTGTGGAACTATCGTGACATCATTGTTGATGTTGTAATGAAGCAAGTATCTTTCTACAAATTTAAACTTAATAAAGGAAACCCTGAGTTCTTTATGTCGAATGATCTATATAATAAAATACCAAACAACGCAAACTTCTACTTGCGTAACAAGTCATCTAAGAGCAGACCATACAGAGAGACAGTCGGAGTACAACCATGAGCAAGAATACACACCTCGAACATTTGGAAGATGATATATTTAATGATGGATATTCTGGTGCATTGAATGGCATCAACTTCTTAAACTCACTTGTAGATATGTTGACCACTGGTAAAGGTGGTAACAATACAAAGGTAACAGTTAAGTGGGATGGTGCTCCTGCTGTTATATGTGGCATAGATCCTGAGTCTGATCTATTCTTTGTAGGAACTAAGTCTGTATTTAATAAGAACAATCCAAAGATATGTTACTCACATGATGACATTGATTCTTTCTATGAAGGTGAGTTAAATGATAAGTTAAAGAAAGCATTTGATCACCTATCACAGTTGAATATCAAGGGTGTGATACAAGGTGACCTTCTCTATACAGAGACACCTCCTGTTGTTACCATGGGTGGTAAGGTATGCTATAAGTTTAAACCTAACACTATCACATACTGTGTAGAAAAGAATACAGAAATGGGAAAGAAGGTAGGACAATCTGACATAGGTATAGTATTTCATACAAGATATACTGGCACCAGTGTCAGCACTATGACAGCAGGATTTGGTGTAGATGTATCAGGTATGCAGAACAACAAACTTGTAGCAGTGTTCTCGTCTGCATTCTCTAATGTAAATGGAGTTGCAAACTTAACACCAACAGAACTATCAAGTGTAAAGAATGATATTAGAATGGCAAAGACTAATCTACTACGCTCTAAGACATTCTTAAATGCAATAGGTGGTGGTACAAAACCATTTAGTTATGCTGCTATGTTCAAGAAGTATATAAACATCTTAGTCAGACAGAATAGTATCCCCGACAGTGCAGAGAAGATGGCAAAGGGTTACATATACTATGTTGAGAAAGAATTTGGTAAAGAAATTGATAAGAAAAAGAGTGAGAAGGGAAAAGAAACATGGAGAAAACAGAAGCAAGAGAACCTAACTTATCTAAATAGTAACAAGAGTGTCATTTTCTCTGCCCTTACTGGATTCAAACTGTTGATGAAGGCAAAGGTTAAGATTATAAATAAATTGAAGAAGATAGAAGGTGTCGGCACGTTCCTTGAAGACGAGGATGGATACCGAGTTACAAGTCCAGAAGGATTTGTTGCTATCAAAGATGGTTCAGCAGTCAAATTAGTTGACAGACTTGAATTCTCTCGTGCAAACTTTACTGTGGCAAAGAATTGGTCTAAATGAGATTTCGTCAGTTCATCATAGAGGCAGAAACGCCTAAGAAGAAACCTACATCCTCTGCTAAAAAGCAAGAGGTGCAGGATAAGCACGTCGCATTTACCTTTGGACGGTTCAATCCTCCTCATGCAGGACATGGTAAGATGATGGACGCAGTGAAATCATATGGTGGAGACACAGGTAATTACAGGATCTATCCTAGTAGAACGCAAGACAATAAGAAGAACCCACTGTCAGCAGACCAGAAGATAAAGCACATGCGTGCGATGTTTAAAGACCATAAAGACAAGATTCAGAACAGCGAAGCACATAGAAATATATTTGACATCATGAAAGACCTTAACGATGAAGGTCATGAGCATGTAACCATGGTAGTTGGTGACGATAGAGTCAAAGAATTTGATAAACTTACCAAGAAATACAATGGAGTGCACTATGACTTCAAGAGTATTAATGTTAAGTCTGCTGGTAAGCGTGATCCTAAGTCTGAGGATCCTTTGGAGAGACTTAGTGCAAGTGCTTTGCGTAAGCATGCTACAAAGGGAGACCACGAAGCATTCCATGCAGGCACTGGTGGGTATAAGAACAGTAAGCAGATGATGGCAGACGTTGCAGCAGGGATGACACCAAAAGAAAAGGCAGCAAAGGCAGCGAAGAAAGCAAAGGCGAAGTTGAGTACAGCAACAGGTACAAAGGAAAAGACAGTCAAGGAAACATGGGAGTTTTCTCCTAAGTTGGCACTAGAAGATTTGAGAGAACACTATATTCAAGGTGAAATATTTGATACTGGTACACTCATAGAGCATGACAACACAGGTATTAGAGGTCACATAGTACACAGAGGAACTAATCATGTCATATTTAAAGATGAGCACGGTGATGAGTTCAAGGCATGGTTGGGAGATATTACAGAGATAGCAATGAAGAATCCTAAAAAGGATAAGGGTGTACCACTAGGACGTAAGAGTAATCCATATGGTAAGCGTGCAGTATTGAAGATGCTTATCAAGTCAGTAGCAGAGAGAGAAAGATCCAAAGCAGGAGTAACAAAGGAAGGTCACATTCACAGGAATGATCAGAGTAATTACAGTGCGGATGATGGGTCAGGTAACGATTGGAAGATAGGAACAGATAAATATAGACAGGCAGTACAGGCGATGACTCCTGGGCAAGCAACCAAGAAGTTTGCTGAGTTCAGAAAGTCTGTCAAATCTAAATAGTAATACCACTTTATCAAACCATGTTAGATATTAAGATAGGATCTGTGTTATTAGGGTACAGTTTGCAAGAGCAAACACAAATCCTAGACTGCGTTTACGGAGGAGAAGATCCAAAGACCAAGCGTATAGAGGACGCAGGCAGAGCAATCGTTGACATCATTATGAATCACGAGGAGATTGTCGAGGGTTATGCAGGATTCCCAGTTGAAAAGAAACTAATCGACAAGAACAAGATCAAGTTCGACAAGGATCGTAACATTGGTAGAGTGATATCACAGGGCGGAGAGTCATTTGTCATAACAGGTATGAAGAATGACGGACGCTATCAAATCATGGGTAAGAAGGGAGAAAAGACTGCTAAGGAACCCAGAGACCTAGGATTAAATTTACAGAGACCAGGTGGTGTGACAGAAGGCATAGATATAGATGCACTACACAACGAAATGGTCGAGAGTTTGAAGCAGGCACGCAAGAACGTGGGTGCAGGCAAATGTTGGGATGGGTACAAAGCAAAGGGCACCAAAACAAAAGGTGGTAAGCAAGTACCAAATTGTGTTAAGGAAGACGAACAACCCCTAGACGAAAAGAAAGGTTTGTGGGATAATATCCATGCTAAGAGAAAGCGTGGTGAGAAACCAGCAAAACCAGGGGACAAAGACTATCCTAAAACACTCAATGTCGAAAAGTACTCTTGGCGCAATGAACTAGGAATCGAATCATGAAACCAGACCAAGACAAGCGAGTCACTACCACTGTAAAGAAGAACGGTGTGACTATTAATCCCAAAAAGGAGGACCTCATGCAGGAAAAGAATTTAGACGAGAAGAAATTAGATCCAGTAGGTAAAGAAGACAAGGACATCGACAATGACGGTGACCATGATAAGTCTGATAAGTATCTATTGAACAGACGTAAAGTCAGATCTAAGATTATTAAAATGAAAGAGTCTATGCTCGACGAACTTCGTAAGAAGAAACTACAACCCAAAGGTGAAGGTGCAGTTGACAACACACCAGAAGAGGGTCATGAAGTAGAAGAAGAGACTGTACAGGAGTATGCTTCTGTTGATACCTCTGCTAAGAAGACTGCTATCAAGGATAGAATGAAATCTAAGATGATGCAGATGACTGCTGACCATGATAGAAAGAAAGCAGGGATGAATGTTAAATGAAACCGTGGAACTTAACGAATTAGATAGTGCTCAATGGAGCAAAGGAGTAAAGCATGAACTTCTGACTAAATCTAGAAATGCTCATCAAGCAGCAAAGGATAAGAAGGGTTACAAGGATTTCGTTAAGAAAAAGACAGAGGTCGTCAAAGACAAGAGAGGTATACGAGCACTGCATAAAGGTAAGTGGGGTTACATGAAGGACCGAAAGTTTACCGCAGATAAGTAGTATATATAGAGTAGATCTACAATAATTAATTATGTTCGGATTTCTACTACCTATTGCCTCAAAGATCATCTCTGACGCAGTAGATAAAATACCAGATGATGCTGAACTCGGTGAGAAACTCATCGACATCTGCCTAGTTATACTAGGAAAGGCAGTAAAACTAACTAAGACGGATGCTGACGATAAGTTACTGGCGACGGTAGCAGAAGCGATCAAGAACCGCGAATAAGATAATCAGGGAGGGCAACCTCCCTTTTTTTATAAATAAAATATAGGAAACACATTGTACTTGGAGTAAAGAATGGCGATCTATGGTAAGATTGACGCTGCTGCATTCACACAGAACATAGGAGTCACCAATGGAGACGCTACTGTTACTAAGAATGCTGCTGATAGCGTAGTCCCAGGTGACGTACTAGAAATTAGTAGCGTTGCATATATTGTAAAGCAAGTCACTAGCACAACTGCTATTGAACTTCACAAGAATTACGCAGGGTCAACTGCAACAGTTACTGCTGCAAACGTAATCAAGAGAACACCACCAAAGGCGGTTGCAGAGTATGTAATCAAGGGTGGAGATAGTATCTCTAATTACCAGTTAGTATTTGTAGATACCACAGAAGACGGTATTGCATCTAACAAAACAAGAGGAATTGACGGACCTGGATGGTGGTTGTATAGAACATACCAGACACATAATGGTACCGAGCGTCATAAGGCAGAGAAACTTGCATCACTTAGAGTGGCAGCAGGAACATCAGGTGACGCAGCAGACGAGACAGTAGTAGCAGACGTACTTGAAACTATCACAGTTGGTACACAACCCGCTAACTCTACTTCATCTAGTGGTGCTGGAACATTCGTTGCTGCATTCACAGTTGATCAGTCTGGTACTAAGGTTTACAAATGGCAGAGACAGACAGCAAGTGCTACTACTCGTTGGGTAGATATTAGTGCTTCACTTGACACTGGTATTACCTATGCTAACTTCACTACTGCAACTCTTGCATACAGTGGACTAGCAGGAACAACACTTAACGGATACAAGTATCGTTGTGTGTTAAATACAAGCAAAGGTGCTGAGACAAAGTACACTGACGGTGCTGCTACTCTAACCTTCGGTTCTTAATCTAAAAGTTTTATGTTATGAGATTTGATGAATTAAATGAGAAGAATCATTTAATGTTTGCAATCAAGTATTACGAAAACCCACACTCAGTTACAATAGACGACTTCATGGAAGACATGAAGAAGTTTAAGTATCTGAAACGATTACTTAAAAGGTACATCAAGACAGGTGTGCTTCGTACGAACTTGATCCTCAATCATTTGATAGTGTTGTTCAATGTGTTTGGAGAAGGAACGTTACCACTACTCATGTACAAGTTAGAACGTGAGTATTGGTCTGTTCTCAAAACATTTGTTATCTACCTCAATCGTTATAAAGATGGTGGTAGTATTGCCAACGTCCCTATCGATGATGATGTTAAGAAAGAGTTAGACTCACTATGATTAATGAAGATGCCCCAACAATGAGTGCTGGCACAGGTGGATTCTCAGGATCCTCTGCTGCTAATGGACCTGTTGCAGGGTTTGATTCTATGATGGGAGTTAGTAAACTAACTAAGAAGAAACCTAAGCGTAGAAAGTACGTTAAGGAAGAGGTCTCTAACGCAAGTGTAGACCTAGAACAAAAGACTGCCATGGCATTGCCCTTCCGTGTTTCCTATAAGGACGAAGCGATGGACTTTATATTATATGGAAAGTCTGAGCAAGCAATCAGACTAGAACTAAGAAAGATATTTCGTCCAGAGAAAGCAAAGTATTTCTCAGTCAAGAGGTTATATCCTAATCAGGTGATCAAATTCTACTGGGACAAAAGACAAGCGTCTCTGAAATAATGTCAGATATAAACAGTGCTATTATAGAAAGACTCGAACGAGTCGTTGACACCTTACAGGAGAACTCTGTAAAGATGGGTCAACTTCTTGCTGTGCATAATGAGAAGTTAGATAAGCAAGATAAGATAGACGAAGTATTATTTGAGAAGATCGATAGACTATCTGCTGATGTTAATAGAGAGACAAGTGCTATAAAGAAAGGATGCGAGAGAGATATAAGAAAGGTAGATGATAGACTCAGGTTGATGGAGAAGAAGATGTGGTCAATAGCAGGAGCACTATCTGTTATATGCTTCCTCGTATCAGCACCAGGTCAGAAATTATTACAGGGGTTGCAAACTCAATCTAATAGTGCTACACTAACTGAGCAAGTACAACCTTTATATGAGCGCAGTTGATGAGCATTACATCGACAAAGTATCTTATCGCTTAGAGAAATTTAAAAAGGTAAGGGACGGACTATACAACTTCCGATGTCCTTATTGTGGTGACAGTCAAAAGCACCGCAATAAAGCGCGGGGGTATTTCTTTGCGATTAAACAGAGGATGGTGTACAAATGCCACAACTGTGGTGTAGGTAGAACAGCACCTAACTTCCTCAAAGACATAGCACCAGAGATCTATGCTGAGTACCAGATGGAAAAGTATAGAACAGGGAGAACAGGAAAGGGAACTACAACTAAGAAGTTAGAAGTCCCTGACTCAACTCCCTATTTTGCTAAGAAAACGTTAGACTTGACGAGTGTAGATTTACTAAATAATGGGCATCCAGCGAAAGTATATTTACAAAGTAGAAAGATACCTGACTTGTCACGTTTCTACTATGTCAGTAAGTTTAAAGAGTGGGTGAACACACAAAAACCAAGAACGTTTACTGACTTAAAGTATGACAGACCTAGAATTATTATCCCTCTCTTACGTCATGATGGTACTATGTTTGGAATCCAGGGTAGATCTTTGGAGGCAAACCCCCACCTACGATACATAACTATAATGTTTGAGGACCAACCCAAGGTGTTTGGTCAAGACAAAGTAAACTTAGACGAGACTGTTTATGTCACAGAAGGACCCTTCGACTCCGTTTTCATTCCCAACGCTCTTGCTATGTGTGGCAGCGATGTTGATCATCGGTCCATTGATGTTCGAGATAAAGTATGGGTCTTCGACAACGAACCAAGAAGCAAACAAATCGTCGATAGAATTGCAGACGCAATTAAACGAGGTGACAAAGTAGTCATCTGGGATAAGGACATAAAGGAAAAGGACATCAATGAAATGGTGTTGCAAGGTTATGATCCTTATGCTATTATTAAACACAACACTTTCTCTGGATTAGAGGCAACACTTAAATTAGCAGACTGGAAAAAAGTATGAACGTAATTAAAAGGGATGGCACTGCCACTCCTCTCAACCTAGAAAAGGTACACAAGATGGTTGAGTATGCATGTGAAGGACTCGCAGGAGTATCCGAATCACAAGTTGAGATCAATTCTAATATACAATTCTTCGATGGTATTAGAACACAAGATATACAAGACATTCTAATTAAGTCTGCTAATGATTTAATTTCATTAGACGCTCCAAACTATCAGTTCGTTGCTGCTAGATTATTACTGTTTGATGTCAGGAAAGAAGTCTACAAGGGGCATCCCGACAATCATCCTACTATTAAATCACATCTTGACAAGGGAATCGCACAGGGAATATATGACAGTGCCCTTGCAGGAGCATACAGTGAGGACGAGTGGGCATCCCTCGACTCATACATAGATCACAATAGAGATTACCTGTTTACCTATGCAGGCATGAGACAGGTGGTAGATAAATATCTAGTACAAGATAGAAGTACAGGTGCTATCTTTGAGACACCTCAGTTCATGTACATGTTGATCTCTGCTACATTATTCCAGAAATATCCAGAAGAAAAGAGACTCGATTATGTCCAAAGATACTACGACGCGATCAGCACGCACAAAATCAACATTCCCACACCTATCATGGGAGGGGTGCGAACTCCACTTCGACAGTTTGCTTCCTGCGTTCTTGTTGATGTTGATGACACCCTCGATAGTATCTTTGCAAGTGATATGGCTATTGGGTACTATGTTGCTCAAAGGGCAGGAATTGGTATCAACGCAGGCAAAATCCGTGCGGTCAACAGTAAAATCAGGGGTGGAGAAGTGCAACACACAGGTGTTGTACCGTTCCTCAAAAAGTTTGAAAGCACTGTCAGATGTTGCACTCAGAATGGCATTAGAGGTGGATCAGCGACTGTCCACTTCCCCATCTGGCACCGAGAAATAGAAGACATAATAGTATTAAAGAACAATAAGGGAACAGAAGATAATAGAGTAAGAAAACTTGATTACAGTATCCAACTATCCAAACTATTTTATGAAAGGTTTATCGAAAATAAAGAAGTCTCGCTTTTTTCCCCTCATGATTGTCCTGGTTTGTTTGAGAGTTTTGGGACCGATAAGTTTGATGAGTTATATCGCTATTACGAAGATGATAAGTCCGTCCCACGAGCAACAATCGGAGGTCAAGAACTGATACTATCTCTATTGAAAGAGAGAGCAGAGACAGGACGTATATACTTGATGAACATTGACCATGTTAATACTCATAGTTCATTCAAAGATAAGGTAAGCATGAGTAACCTCTGTCAAGAGATCACTCTACCGACAGATCCTATCAGTCATATAGATGACGCAGGAGGAGAGATAGCATTGTGTATATTATCTGCTATCAATGTAGGTAAGATAAGAAAACTAACAGAACTAGAAGGACTATGTGATCTGGCAGTCAGAGGACTAGAAGAACTGATAGACTATCAGAACTATCCAGTCAAGGCAGCAGAGCGTAGTACAATAGCACGTCGTTCACTTGGTATAGGTTACATAGGACTAGCACATTACCTTGCTAAGAATGGTGAACACTATGCTGACAAGGGTGCATGGCAGTTGGTTCATGACCTTACAGAAGCATTCCAATACAACCTTTTGAAGGCATCAAACAACCTAGCAAAAGAGCGTGGAGCATGTGATGGTTTCCAACACACAAAGTATTCTGATGGAATACTTCCTATTGATACATATAAGAAGGAGGTAGACGAGATAGTAGAAAATACACTTGCTTATGATTGGGATTCTCTACGCGATGACATCAAAGAGTTCGGTCTTAGACACTCAACATTGTCCGCACAGATGCCATCGGAGAGCAGTTCCATTGTGTCTAACGCTACCAACGGAATTGAACCACCAAGAGATTACTTGTCCGTTAAGAAGAGTAAAAAAGGACCACTCAAACAAATTGTACCCCAGTACAATACTTACAGGAATAACTACACTCTTCTCTGGGATATGGAATCAAATGAAGGATACATTAAAATAGTTGCAGTTATGCAGAAGTTCTTTGACCAAGCAATTTCTGGTAACTGGTCATACAATCCAGAAAACTACCCTGATAATAAGGTACCTGTATCTGTCATGGCAGGAGACTTACTTGCAACCTATAAGTATGGTTGGAAAACAAGTTACTATCAGAATACCTACGACATCAAGAAAGACGAAGAGACACCAGACAACACTGAGGTGCTTGACAATTTGATAAACGATATTATGTCAGGCAACGAAGCAGAGTGTGATGCGTGCAACGTCTAATATATTATTAACAATAAATGCACACCGAACCGAGGACGAGAATGGGGACCACTGTCTTTAATTCAAAGAAAAATAACACAACAACACAACCAATGTTTTTTGGGGCACCCCTAGGGATGCAACAGTATGTCAACTTTAAGTACCCAGACTTCGACAAGTTGACACAGACACAACTAGGATACTTTTGGAGACCAGAGGAAGTATCACTACAAAAAGACAGAGGGGATTACAAAACCCTAAACGAACAACAAAAGCACATATATACAAGTAACTTGAAGTATCAAATCCTATTGGATTCGGTACAAGGTAGAGGACCAGGGATGGCATTTACTCCTTACTGTTCTCTTCCTGAGTTGGAAGGTTGCATGGGTGTCTGGCAATTCATGGAACAAATCCACTCTCGTTCTTATACTCATATCATTAAGAATGTATATCCAGATCCTGCTGAGGTCTTAGACACTGTACTAGACAACGAAAAGATCATAGCAAGAGCAAAGTCAGTAACAAAAGCATACGATGAATTTCTAGATCGTGCAGGAGCATGGGCAGAAAGTAACATGTGGAAGAAAGACTGGAAAGGTTCTCCGACTACTGACTGGACAATGAAAGATATGAAACGTTCTCTTTACCGTGCTATTGCCAATGTTAACATCCTCGAAGGTATCAGGTTTTATGTCTCGTTCGCTTGCTCGTTTGCATTTGGTGAACTCAAACTTATGGAAGGATCCGCTAAGATTATCTCTCTCATCGCACGAGACGAAAGTCAGCATCTTGCACTTACTCAAAAGATAATGTACAAGTGGAGGAAAGGAGACGATCCTATCATGAAAGAAATCCACGAAGAAGAGAAAGAGAATGTTATCTCTATGTTTAAAGCAGCAGTCGATGAAGAGAAAGACTGGGCGAACTATCTGTTCTCACAAGGTAGTATCATAGGACTAAACGAAAGATTATTATCACAGTACGTCGAGTGGATAGCAAACAGACGTATGAAAGCACTAGGTATCAAACCAATATACGATATCCCTGCATCAAATAACCCATTACCATGGACAGAACACTGGCTAAATAGTAAGGGTCAACAAAACGCACCCCAGGAAACTGAAATCGAATCTTATGTTGTCGGAGGCATTAAGCAAGATGTGGATGCAAAAACTTTTGCAGGGTTTAAACTTTAACCTTGTTGGACAAATGGAAGAAGAAGAACGACAGACTGATCCTCTCTGTCATAGACCCGAAAATTGGTATCAGGGACCACTTATCTTTTTTGAAGAAGGTGAAGAGAGACTTGAAAAAGAGTGGTCTGACTAGACGAAAGAAGAAATAGTAGCGATTGTAACATTAAGAGAATGTTAATTCGCATAAATAGTATTGTTATGATATAATAACATTACGTTCATCTTATGTGTAACATAAGTTCATCTTATGATTGGTATCGCACTATCAGCGACGCTCCTCTCAGAACATTACCCTGCCCACTGGCAGATGACATGTGAAGAGTGGAACACCAACAGGATTGAGGTTCTAACAGATAGTAACCTTAATCGTGATGCTAAGGAGTATCTTATTGATTACTTCTTTACCAAAGTTGAAGATAGAAATTGCGAACCTTTACAGATAGGACGCAAGTAAATCTCGGAACGGTACGTTCATCCTATGATACATATGCTTGCCTTATTATTAGCATCTGCCAGTGCAGTTAGCGTTACATGTGGAGACATCAATGAACTTGTAGATCGTGCTAAGGTCTATCCAGATCTTAGTGATAAAGATAGACAAGAAATTATTGATCTTTACTATGAGTTTGGTGAGGTACAAGGAGTGTATTGTAAGGACGCAAAAGATTGAAGGAACGGATCTTAAAAACATCCTATTACTAAAAATCAAATGGCACAAGTTACTTATCGCGGTGTTCAGTATGACACAAATCGTACACGCAAGGACACAAACGTAAACACTGATCAAACACAACTCGTATATCGAGGAATTAAAGTAAACAAGGAGGTCTAATCATGCTACTGACAGTAGGTGGTATCTCCCTTGGAATGGCATTATTCTTAGGAATAATCTATACGGAAGTTAGACTCTTACAAAAGGAAGGGTTCTAGTCATGAAGTTAAAAATCCATTTCGATTGGGACCACAACATTCCAGAATATGATCCTGAGATTCATAATCCAGAAAAAGTATTCGCATTTCTCTGTTACAGAGGGGTCCACTATGCCAAATGGGTTTACCTAGATAACTTCAATATTAATAACTGGAACTTATTCAATCCTAGACAAAAGTAAAATTAAGTGTTACAATATGAGGACACCATCGGGTGTCCTTTTTATTATCCAAAATAAATATGAGTGAAGAATTAGAACGTAAGTCCATGAAGATCTTTCTAGACAGTAGTGATGTTAATGAGATCACTAAGGCAGTAGACACTGGTCTTATAGATGGGGTTACTACTAACCCAACACTGATGTTACAGTCAGGGTTGAATCCAAAAGATGTACTTGAATCTATTACACAATTATTTGGTTGGGATGCGTCAGTATCAGCAGAGGTGTCAGGAGATACCGTAGAAGAAATGCTGGAAATGGCAGATGAATATGTACAAATTAATCCAAACATTACAATCAAGGTCCCTTGCACAGTCGAGGGTCTTAAAGTATGTAATGACCTAGCAAGTGATGATATAAAAGTAAACGTTACTCTTATATTCTCAGTTGCACAGGCAATCCTAGCAGCAAAAGCAGGAGCGTCTTTCGTATCACCTTTCGTGGGTAGGGTTGACGACAACTCATTCAGTGGTGTAGACTTGGTAGGAGATATCGTTGCAACATACTGTCAACATGGTATCGAGACCGAAGTTCTTGCAGCATCACTAAGAAATGTGAAAGATGTATCAGAATGTTTTAAACGTGGTTCTCATGTAGTTACCATGCCTCCTAAGATATTCTGGAAGATGTATGATCATGTACTTACACGCGAAGGACTCGCTAAATTCAACGAAGACTGGGCAAAGGTAATGGCATCATGAACGTAGACAAAGTAAAACTAATTGCACACAACCTCAAACTCTTAGCAGAGAGTTTAGAGGATGCTATCAAAGAAGATCCTGAGAGTTATCTTAAATCAGATGTAGATCCTAAGACTGGTTTATGGAAGTCACCTAAACCATATACATATAGTGATGACTATGAGGGAACTTGAAACCACAGAGTGCAAAAGGTAAGGGCAGACGATTCCAACAATGGGTTCGTGACATGCTCATAGAACACCGTAATATCCACCCAGAGGACATAGAGTCTCGAAGCATGGGTGCAGGAGGGGAAGATTTGATTATGGCGAGAGACGCTAGGTCAAAGTTTCCTTTCAGTATTGAGTGTAAGAATGTAGAGAAGTTGAATGTATATGAAGCATATTCACAGGCAGAAGCGAACTCAGGTAAGCATGAACCTATCTTGTTCATGAAGAAGAATCGCAAGAAACCTCTTGTAGTTGTAGACGCTGAATGGTTTATTAAACATGTTCACTATACCGATTGAATCATTTAAAGTTCCTGACTGGGACAAATGGAAACCACTTATATTGTCTCAATGTGATGAGAACAGTCCACAGGCACACATAACTGGTGGACGTGTCAACACACATGAAATGGACACAGACTATCATGACTTGGTTACTAACAAGTCAATGCCAAAATATTATTGGACAGTATTAGATGCACTCAAACCTATCATGGATGAGATGCAACATGATTACGAGTTAGACATATACAATCTAGTAGCAATGTGGCATCAGACCACAGCAAATGGTCAGTTCCATGGGGTACATAACCATGGTCCTGTTGGCATCACAGCAGTATTATATGTTGACTTTGATCCTAGTATCCATAAGGCAACAACATTCTTTGCACCTTTCCATAACTATATCAATGGTGAGGTGGTAGATTATATGCCTGACGTGGAGGAAGGAGACGTTGTGTTCTTTCCCTCATACTTACCACACATGCAGGAACCTAACTTTACTGGTGTTTCAAGGACTATTGTATCATTTAATATCATGGGTAAAGAAATGGTACCCCACAAGGTTCACCCACGAACTATATAATATATGAACTATCGTGATCGTTATGTTACCGTCGACTTAGACGACGCTGAATTTAATTCACTACAACAATTTCTATTTTTGCAGAAAGGATATGAATCCACCGAGATTGATAAGGTTAGAACCTCTGACGTAATATTCGTACAGGATAAAGACCTTGACGATCTCGTTTTGTCTTATGTAATGAAAGTAAATGAAGCAGCAAACTGGAACTTTGATGTAGACTTCCTTGAACCGTTACAACTTACACGCTATAAAGAAGGAGACCACTATGACTGGCATCAAGACGAATCCGAATGGCACGCTGAGAAGAGAACGAATGGAAAGATAAGAAAGATATCTTTCACCCTCTTACTCAACGATGACTTTGAAGGCGGAGACTTTCAACTCATCAATCAAACCGTACCATTAAAGAAAGGACAAATGGTCTTCTTTCATTCCGACGACTATCATGGAGTTGACCCTGTTAAATCAGGTGTAAGACACTCCTTGGTGGGTTGGGTCTTAGGACCTCCATGGCAGTAGATTATTTGTCATACGATTCCTATGACAATCCACAACTTATTTGCAGACAAACTGCAAATTCTTCACGATGCTACACTCGGGAAAATTGATCTCGAAAAAGAGCATCCATTTCTTTCAAGACAGTTACAACTATTCTATAAGAAACATAGTAACAATGACCTCACACTGGTAGAAAATCTAACGGTTGATTTCTACCACGCACAACCTGTATAATGACATTCAAACCAGAACCAATATATTATGATGGCAAGGTTGCCTTTCCTCGCACTGACTTCATCTACTCAGAAAAGATAGATGAAAGTGTTACTGATGGTATCATAGACTTCTATCATACACAGGACATATTTGAGAAGTGGGCAGGAGAAACTATTGCTGATGACGGTACTGGTCTAGTCAATACAGAAATAAAAGATTCCCTAGACAATCCTGTCTTTGTAGGAATCTCTGACGAAAGAGTCAGAAACTTCACAGCAGAAGTAAACAGGGTAATGAATAATTACGTTGAGATATTTCCACTGTGTAGCAAAACATCTGGTTGGAAGATGGAAGAGTTCTTCAACCTACAATATTACAAACCTGGTGGGGGATACCACTTGTGGCACTGCGAACGTCAAAGTTCTTCTCGGTCTAACACATATAGACACATGGTCTGGATGACCTATCTGAATGACGTTCCTGACGGTGGCACTGAGTGGTTCCATCAAGAAACATATATTCCTGCTCAAAAAGGACTAACTGTGATCTGGCCAGCGGACTGGACGTATCATCATAAGGGACGCAAATCAGATACATCAGATAAACTTATAGCAACAGGGTGGTATCATTTCGTATAACGTGTTATACTATGCCTAGACTCGGTAAAGTTTTTATGACACCTATCATTCTTATGGAGAGAGAACCCTATCGTTACGTCGATGCAGGGGTATTAGACAATGGAACATCTGATTATAGAATTCAGAAGTTAGGTACGTCAGGTAGATACAAAGACATGTATCTATGTGACAATGCAATGCAAATAGAAACCGCTATGGAGGACTTCGAGTACACCAAGTGGTTAGACCCAGATCCAGAAGTGAGAGCATACAGCAAACAAGATGATTAAAGATCTAATTAACAACACAGACACCCTCCTCTCACGGAGGGTTAATAATTGCTCGTACAACTTAGATAGATCTGAGTTGGCACAGACATTAGTAGAGAGTATGCTACACCATAGAGGTGTGGGTCTGTCTGCTAATCAGATTGGCATAAACGAGAGAGCATTTGCTATGGTGTCAGACATAGAGACCATGCAAGTTATTGTGGTGTTCAATCCTAAGATCATCAAAGAGTATAATAAAAAGGAAACCATGGAAGAAGGGTGTCTATCCTATCCAGAGACATTCCTTCAAATAGAAAGACCATATAGTATCGTGGTAAAGTTTGAGGACGAAGAGAAGACAGTACATAAGATCAAGATGGAAGGACTGATGGCAAGAATATTTCTACACGAATACGATCACATGGAGGGCATCAACTTTACTCAGAGAGTGTGACGGTTAGAGAACTGCAACAAAGCATTTGACAAATGTTAAGAAATTATATATAATTGTAACAGTTCTTAATAAAACTAAACAAAATGACAACAGTAACAGAATCAGGGGGAAGACAAAACATGTACCCGACTGAACCTCGTCCTTACTTAGATGAGTCATACAAAGGTTATGGACTAAATGCAGAACAAATCAATGGTAGACTTGCTATGATTGGACTTGTTACTGGTTTTATTTCATACGCTTACACAGGCAACTTCTTCTTCTTTGGTCTTCTTGGTTTCTAACCATGACGATCATCGAATCTATTTTATACACACAATCAACACAAAAACGGTACACTATCATGACACCAGAAGCAGAAAGATTTAACGGTTGGGCAGCAATGCTTGGATTCGTAGCAGCAGTTGGCGCATACGTCACAACAGGACAAATCGTTCCAGGTATTTTCTAATGACAGACCTACAATCAAAAACAGTAGCAGAAAAGTTAAACGGTAGACTAGCAATGCTAGGTATTATCGCAGGACTAGGTGCTTATCTAACAACAGGACAAATTATTCCTGGGTTTGTATAAGTGGAGATCAGTCCTTTCCAAGCAATAATGTGGTGCCTCTATCCAGTAGGGGCACTCGTTCTTGTGGAATTATTCCTTCGTGCCTCCGATGGGGATGATGATGACAATGATCAAGGGGGCGGAATATTACAACCAGTATACGGAGCAACATGATTAAAAAAGTAGCACCACTACTAGCATTTCTATGCTTAACAAGTGTAACAGCAACAGTCGGACTTCCTGTATTCGCTATATAAAAATAGTTACTGCTTGACGATGGATCGTTTTGCATTAGAATACAATAAGAATGGTGAGTGGGTTAAACTTAATCGCTACACCAACCTGTCTAAACACAAGGCAGCATTCTATCAATACCTATGTCATACTATGACGTGGGCAACCAATTCTAAACAAGAAATCAGGATGGCACAGCATGATTGAAGAGTGGAGATACACACCCGAGCGTCTCGAAGAGAGACGCTTTTGTCTTGGAGCACTTATGTTCTTCGAGGTGACCATAGACAAAGACGCATACTATTTTTGCCATGAGTATACAGAGAGTGGCAACTGCAAAGCATTAGTGGACGAGTTCCATGAGAAGGGGCAAACATATCTATGGCAACAAATCAAAGACGCATATGATACTTGGAAGTACGAAAGAAGTGCTTCATAAAACTTGACAAATTTGTAAAGTTTTGTTAATATAAATAAATCAGTGAGGATTTCCTCACATCTTGGGACTCGAAAGGATCGCCATCCCAGACTGCTTCAACCAAGACCTATGGGCAGTATAATACTTCGTCTTTTATCCAGAAGTAAGGGATTTCTGGAAATAAGTTTCGCATCTAACCCTCGATGCCCTACTTACACGTCTTTTTAAATGACAACCCTAAACACAACTTCACGCAGACAACAAGGACTCCTAGCAGGGTGGCCTGAGTTTTGCGAGTGGGTAACATCAACAAACAACAGACTATATGTTGGTTGGTTCGGTGTACTCATGATTCCATGCCTGCTAACAGCAGCAGCATGCTTTATCGTTGCTTTCATAGCAGCACCTCCTGTCGATATCGACGGAATCAGAGAACCAGTAGCGGGTTCTTTCATGTATGGTAACAACATAATCTCAGGAGCAGTTGTACCATCTTCAAACGCTATCGGTCTACACTTCTACCCTATATGGGAAGCAGCAACCGTCGATGAATGGTTGTACAATGGTGGTCCTTATCAGTTAATTATTTTCCACTTCCTAATCGGAATCTCTGCCTACATGGGTAGACAGTGGGAACTATCTTATAGATTAGGAATGAGACCATGGATATGTGTAGCATATTCAGCACCAGTATCTGCTGCGTTCGCAGTATTCTTAGTGTACCCATTCGGTCAGGGTTCTTTCTCTGATGGTATGCCACTAGGTATCTCAGGTACATTCAACTTTATGTTTGTGTTCCAAGCAGAGCACAACATTCTAATGCACCCATTCCATATGGCAGGGGTAGCAGGAATGTTCGGTGGTAGTCTTTTCAGTGCAATGCACGGTTCTTTGGTTACATCTTCTTTAATTAGAGAGACAACAGAAGACGAAAGTCAAAACTACGGATATAAATTTGGACAAGAAGAGGAGACATACAACATTGTTGCTGCTCATGGATACTTCGGTAGATTAATCTTCCAGTATGCATCATTCAACAACTCTCGTTCACTACACTTCTTCCTTGCAGTGTTCCCTGTGGTATGCGTATGGTTAACCTCTATGGGTATCTGTACAATGGCATTTAACTTAAATGGTTTCAACTTTAACCAGTCAGTAGTTGATGTTAATGGAAAAGTAATCCCAACATGGGGCGACATCCTAAACAGAGCAAACCTAGGTATGGAAGTAATGCATGAGAGAAATGCACACAACTTCCCACTTGATCTTGCATGTGCTGAGTCAACAACTGTTGCTCTAACTGCACCATCAATCGGTTAACTTAATGCTGAGGAGCACAAGCACAAATGACTCAATTTCTCGTAAAGTATGGAGGATACTTCTCAATATTTGAATTCATATTCTTTGTTGCAATAGGTATCACGTTAGGACCAGTCCTAACATAATCCGTATCAAAGACCTCTACATAGTAGGGGTCTTTTTTATGTCGTGAAATATCTTACCCATCCTCTGACCGTATGTAATCTAATTATTGTAGGGTCTCTTGTCTTCATCGAGGCATTACATATTAATTTTCATAAGGGGTTGACAACCTGTGAAGAGTCTGCTATATTATCAGTGTCGGACCGATCAACCGACATGGAAGTGACTGAATAACCCTGTTGGAATTAGGCGGGGTAATGTAAACAGTTAGGGGTGGTGCCCGCTACTTCGGTAGAACTATTACCAATAGAACTGTTGTTGTTATGTACTAATTTTCGCACTAGCGATTCCCATAGCATGAGGGTAAAATGTATTCCCTCCTTCCACCCTTCTATATCATGGATAAATAACTAGACCTATACTAGGTCTTTTTTTATGGTTGCAGGAAATCCTTGCTACGGTTCGGACGGAATACCACTGCTACCCAGTAGTACCACAAGCAATAGTTATCCACGAGCAAGACAGGGTGAAGTTCCTCCAACTCCACCCACTCCTGCGGGTGAGAACATTCGGATATCTGTTGGTGGATGCTATGTTGTTGAGAGTATACCTAGTGTTACACCTGATGCACCAGGGTCACCACGAGTAAGTACAGCAAGACCACCGACAGTAGATGACTCAGTACCACCTCCTGCTGCGTCTCCATCAGATTTAATAAGAAGAATTGTAGATAATTGTTATGATGGTACACCTATTGCACTAGCACCATCAAATAAGGGTGCGTATCCTAGACAAAGACAAGGAGAACCATCACCACCAGCAGCAACACCAGCAGGACAAGCAATAAGACAGATCGTAGACCAGTGTTATGGTCCTATCTCTCCACCACTCACACCTTCTACTGGTAAACCAATTCGTAATAGACAGGGTGAACCTCCTGCTGTTGCAACGATCAACCCAGGTCAGGTCATCAGAGATATAGTACAAAGATGTTACCCTGCTGTTGATCTAGCACCAGTACAAGAAGCGATTGGTCCTAGTGGTATTGATGTAATCAAACTAGATCCTGTTGGTCCTATTGATTGGTTATGTGAACTCTTCCCTGACCTTACTATATGTCAGTTCGGTGACGTAGGTCCTATCTCAATGCCACCCACGATGCCAAACCCAGGTGATCTTAATGATGACTGTGAAGAGGTCATGAATGGACTGGCAGATGGTAGTGTTAAGAAAAGTACAGATCCACAACAAGCAAAAGAAGGAATCTATATTGTATTAGAAAGTGGTAGAGAACTCGTATGTAAAGGACTCAATGAAGATGGAGATCCAGGGTGGGAACAGTGTGTTAAAGATGCAGTCGACTGTATATTCAAACCCTATGTCACAGGCACATGGAGAACCCCAGGTGCTGACTGTAAGTCATTCTATTTCAGAGGAGAGAATGCTACCACTGGTGAGATATGTATAGAGAACTGCAACGGTCCACGCATAGGAATATATGAGTATGCAAAAGGAAATGCACAACCCAATGTATCAATAGCACCATTCTCTAATGCAGTTGGTGGTAGTTCTGCTGCTCTTAAACATAACCTTAGAGTTGTTACTACTGATGTAGCAGGAAACTATAAGGGTGGTAAAGTACTCAGTGAATCAGGTACTTTATATTTCAATAGCACTACAACACAAACAAGAACAGTTACTATGGGTAGTGCCACTATTACATTCAAAGCAAGAGGTGTAGTAAATGGTAGTGAGTATGACTCTGAGTGGTGGGTAGAGTCATGGACAGGTACACTGCCTGCGATAGGTACAACAGCAACACATACATGGAACCCAGGTCTGAGAGACCTAACTGTCACATTAGAAATCATAGGTGGTGGTGCAGAGGACAGTAGATATGGTCTCACACCCGCCCCAGATAAAGCAGGATACGTCTCTGTGGGATCAGACCCTGCATTCTATATCCTAGGTCAACAATTAGATGGAACTGTACCACTTTATAGATTCTATTCTCCAAGTACAGAAGATACATTCTTAGTTACTAACCCAGGTGTACCTGACTCTGCGGGAAGTGGAGAACGTGCTACTATGAACGCAGCAGGCATGATGAATGGTGAGATACTAGGGTATGTGTACAAGACACCTTCGGATGCAGTAGCAGCATTGTCACAAGGTGAACAGGTAGAAGAACTACACAGATATTATCGTGGAGGATCACCAGCAATAACAGCATCATTCCAAGGCACTGACTTAGTGATAGGTGGATCAGGAACTGGTAGTGTGAAGTTGGATATGAGATGGTCAGATAATCCAAGCACAGCAGGAACTGCATTTGATACACTGACTGTTGCAGGAGCAACGTTCACACGATCAGGTAGGAAAGGTAACTCATCAACGATGGTTAATGTGACAGCAGGACAGTCGTATGCTGTGTCTGGTATAAACTATTCCTCCACTGTGAAAGATGGGGGTGAGTTCTTATGTTTAAGAGACGGTGATGGTAGTGATTGTAATGCTACACTCAGGATAGGAACTCTAACAGAAGTAACCCCTGGTCCTTCTCCTGACCACAAGTATTCATTAGTCAAAGCACAACAGACAGATAAACCAGCGACATACTTACCAAACAGATTGTCGTATAGGATCATGAACAGACCAGCAGCACCTGTCATCGTTTCATATAATATTATTGCTGGAAATGCAGGGTATGATAGTTCATGGGGTGTTGCTATTACAAATGCAGCAGGAGATAGTATATCTTGGGCACGAGTTATTAAAGGAAGAGTAAAACAGAATGTTGATACAACACAGTATAAGATTCCTATCAGTGTACTAGAACAATATCCTAACCAAGAGATTGTATTCTTCTTAGTTCCTAACGGTGGTAACAATGGACTGACAGATGGACAGACCATAACATTTACTGCTAACAGTGGTGGGTATAAGAACAGTGCATCGTCACAATCTGACTGGGTGTTCTTCTCTAATAGGAGGATGAATCCAGATGATGTATCTAAGGTTAGATTCAACTCAGAGAACTGGCAGTGGTGGGAAGATCTATTGAATGGTGATGATGATTACGATGACTTCAAGGTGTACTATGAAATGATGCAACCTGGGTCTGACTACAAGTATGAAGGTATAGAAGGATATGTGTTCGGTGAGGACATGCCTGACCCAGTTAAGATACCTGTCATTGTAAAAGAGAAATGCACTGATCCACAGTTTGATAATTGTTTTGAAGAGACTACTGTGACTCGTACTGGATGTGGTTCACCTGTACCTCAGAGTTCTGCTACTGGACAAGAGAATGCATCTGTTGGTGTATGTAGTGGTGAGTATTCAGCAGAGGTTAATAGGACACAAACTATTACAGCATTGAAAGCAGGCACACTGGAACTGAAAGCATATGGAATAATGATTCGTGCACCAGAGGCAGAGGAGATTAAGTATCGGTTTACATTTAAGAAGAATGGTTCTACTCTCGTAGATTACACAGCAAACGTTGCAACATGGCCAAGGATAGGACATACATTTGCACAGTTTACTGTTGCAGATGGTGACACACTGACATATAAACTCGAAGAGATAAGCAAGGGACCAGCAGCAGGATCGTGTTCCTTTGGTCTGATCATGATGGATGTAGCATCACAACAGTTCGAGAAACCATGGTCAACTAATCTAGTTACGTCACCAGCAGCAGGAGAAGCAGCAGGACGTAGTAGAATTGCATCTAACTCACCTAGGACAGACACTGACACAGGTAACCAAGGTAGGATCAAGAAACTCAGCATACAACTCTGGGACAACAGAGCACAGTCATGGACTGATAAGGTTGTAGTGTGGGACAACGGACAACAGGTTGCTGATAACACATACTGGAATGACAATTACTATGGTGGTTCTGAGTGGGGACAACAAATGGGTGACAATAGCAGGAATGGATTCCCTGGATTCTATGAGGGTGGTAGCAATGGTAGAAGAGGTATCATCATGTCTAGTAATCATGATGCTGATGGTTCATACACAAGGTCTGGTACCACTGGTGATCGTGGTATCTATTACAACACACTCTTTGAGTTCAATCGTGGACTCATATGTAGACCCTCTGAGACTATCGAAGGTGACTTAGGATTGAAGGTAGACAGTAACTTCTTCCAGCACAGTAACAAGAATGGATTTACTGCATGGTTTGGACACTACAAAGCACCTGGGGCAAGTGGTTCAAACAAACAAGCATTCCATAACTTACTTGATGCATACTATGCTAGTGGTATTACTAACGGTAACGCAGGAGGATATCCTATGGGTACTGTACCAACATCTAACGGACAGTATAGTAAGATGTCATTCATGCATGACTATGTGTTAGGTGAGTTTGGTGCACAGGAACGTATCGTAGATACACTTCCCAACGGAAAGGTAAGGATGGCATTCTGGCCATATACTGTACCTCCTACTGACTTTGTAGATGGGGTTGATTTAAGGTATGGAAATAGTATATACTGGTGTGCAGGGGTAGAAGTATTTGGTGTTACCGAAGGTGACGCATACCAAATAAATCAAGAGTTTGAATTTGAATACCCTCCTGTCCAAGCACAGAAGAATAAATATCAGAACGTTGCAGGATCTGTAACTCCATACTATCCTAGGGATAATGGTACTAACGTTTCTCTACCCAGAGAAATCATACTAGAAGCAGAGGATAGAGAATCCGATCCAGAAAGATTCACACCTCGTGAAGTTTTCTATCAGGAGTCACACAATAGAGATTCTAATCTCTGGTATCTCTGTCAGTCAGATCAGAAAGTTGATCGAATTAAATTTAAACTAACTATTGATGAGGTTTACTAATGCCACAAGGATTTGGTGAGAATGCAGTTGATCGTAGTCTTATGCACTCGGTCCGTAGAATGAATGCCTTGACGAAGGTCCTAGGTAAGTATGAGAACGATCCCAAGGGTCGTAAGAAGATGCTGAAAAAGATGAAGAAATATTATCATGGTTGGCAAGGTGAATTAGACAGAATAGATATGAAAGAGGTTGACATGCCTGCACCACCCACTAGAATAGAACAGGTGAAGGAAGAAGAGAAACCAGAACTAACACCAGAAGAAGTAAAAGACGTAAAAGACTTCCTATCTAAATGACATTCACACATTTGAAGTGTCCCGACACTCAACTATATCATCAGACAAAAGAGTTACTACTCAAAGGTGACTTTGCATGGTACTATAAACCAACCACAGTCGTAGGTTCAGAAGGAACTGACTACAATTTAGATGGGTGGTATAGTCATGAACTATTATCACGTCCTAAGTTTGGTACGATAGGAGAGCATTACTTCCCTACTGTTCAATCACAGCAGTTCCAGAATGTTTATCCAATGGTACATGAGATCTTTGATTTCAATAACATACCAGTCAACTGTATATACAGGGTCAATGCTAACTGTGTACACCCTTCCAACAATCCAAGGAGCACTCCTCCTCACATAGATCACCAGTTCCCACATCATAATCTGATCGTGTACTTGACAGATGCAGGAGGTCCGACTATCATAACTAATGAGGAATTTGTCACGCAGGAAATGCACCAACCCTTAGAGGATGACATCGTTATCTTTGATGGTTGGCACTGTATGAAACCTCCTATCAGCAAACGCAGGGTAGTGTTGGTTGTTACCTTTTCCTAACGCTTGACAAGATCCCAAAGAAAATGTATACTAAATAACATTACAAAGGGATCGAAAGATCGTGCCCCTGCGTAGATAATAGACACACATGTCGGTGTAGTCTCACATCCGCAGGGATTTTTCTTGCGAGATAATAAAAACAACAATGATCAAATCAACAATCGCAGCACTTGCTGCAACTCCTCTTCTATTCTCTGGTGCTGCGTTTGCAGGTCCTTACGTTAATGTAGAAGCAAGTGGTTCATATCCTGATGGAGCATATGAGTCTGGTACATGGGAATTCCAACTTGGATACGAAGGAACAACTCCTAATGGAATTGACTGGTATGTATCTGGTGGTCCTACAACAACTCACACAGAGACTGCTGATGAGTTCGGTGACACTGAACTAATCGGTTACATCGGTGGTGGTAAGGCAATCAACGATAAAGTTGGTGTATACGGAGAACTATCTGGTGCTACTAACAAAGACGACGTAGACTGGTCTGGTAAGGCGGGTGTAAAGTACACATTCTAAGTTCAATACCAAACTAAATATCAGGGAGCATTACGCTCCCTTTTTTATTCCTTTATTAACATGTCAAAGAATCCTGGTGGCACCGTAATCTATACTAGATCTGGTTGTCCTTACTGCACAAAAATCAAAGAGGTTTACAAAACAAAGGGTTGGGGGTATACTGAGTACTCACTCGGTCAACAGTTTACTCGCGAACAATTCAAACAAGAGTTCGGACAGACTGCAACCTTCCCACAGATTCTTATCAATGGAGTCAAGAAAGGTGGTTGCACCGAGACCATTTCATATTTGAGAGAAGGCAACTATCTATGAACCAGATTAATGAAGAGGAATTTTACGAACTGATTGAACGTGCAATAGATGCAGCAGTGAAACCAGATGGTAAGTTTCTCTTCAAGGTCTATCCATATCTAAAAGCAGGGAAGTGGACTCGTCCCTCAGTAGACAGATTTATTGAGTCAACCACAGCAACTGAAATCAATGACATCATAATGCAACTGGAAGGTTACATCAAAGGTGGTGACAAACAGTTGCTTGAAGCGTACGGTCACATACCAAAACCAAAGGCAAGAAAGATTAAAGACTACCTTTATGGTATGTTGAATGATGCATGGACCTACCATGCTGAACGCAAACCAGGTCGTAAAAAGAAAGCGACTAAATAACTAAAACAACAGGAGAGAGACATGGCAGATCCCGCATTCATTTACATTGTATCCGTCTTGACTGTTGGAGCATTCTTAATAGGTGCATGCCTATCATGGCAGTTGAAAGATGCTTATGATACTTGGGTAGAACGTAAAGACTACACACAGGCAGTCTTACATCCAGAAATGTATGACGAAGAAGGTAATTTAAGTGGGGAAGAGATGATATACTTGCGTTTTCCCGATGATGATGATACAATATATGATGAGGAAGAAGACTAATAAATATTCTTACCTACCAACAACTGATTTTTAATTATGAGACTACTGATCTCAGAGGTGCTACAAAAAGCACATAATGCAAAGACAAAAGCACAGAAGATCAAAATCCTTAGAGATAATGATTCTCAAACGCTTAGGTCTATCTTTATCATCAACTATGATGATTCATTACAATGTTTATTGCCAGAGGGTACACCTCCTTTCAAAGAGAATGATGCACCCGAAGGTACAGAGCATACCAAGTTAGAGAAAGAAGGTAGAATCCTACATCACTTCTTTAAAGGTGGTTCTAACATTCCTCGTATGAGACGTGAACAAATGTTCATTCAATTACTAGAAGGACTTCACCCTGATGAAGCGAAGGTTGTTATTCTTGCAAAGGATGGTATCCTTAACAAGAGATACAAAATTACTAAGGCATGCGTCGAAGAAACATTTCCACAAATCAAGTGGGGGAATCGAGGGTGAAACAACTCAAAAGAGATTGTAAACCAGAAGACGCAAACGATAGATCACTACCATCAAACTCATACCTCATCTCGTATAACGATGGTACCAAGATCGCACACGACATAGTAATGTCATCTAAACAAGCAGACATCTTTGACTTTTATTATGATAATTACAAAGACACAAAGATGATCTGGAAACAAACCGAAGGGAGAATACAACCAAGATTATGGTTAGAACAACAGGAGGACACAGGGAAGAAGAAACGCAAAAGAAGGTGATGTATAACATGTCTCCTTTTAAGAAGGAACCAGACCCAAAAGATGATCCTGCATATATGTGGGGTTTTAATAAAGGTGAGGTGCTTCTTGACTTCTTACTTGGCATAGCAATCCTACCATTTTTTGTTTGGGCAGCATGGAACATATGTATGCCTGCTCTATTTGGATTACCCGCTATCGGATATGTGAAATCGGTAGCATTATATATTTTGACTAGATTTATTGTAAGATGAACCCAAAAGTATGTTTAATTTCTGTGACACCTGATGCAGAAAAAACAATAGGATATATTGCTCGTGTTAGTAACCCTAACAACCAAGATAATCCAAAGGTTGCAGGACTATTAAAGTATTGTATTAAGCATGGTCACTGGTCTGTATTTGAACAGGCAAGTATGACATTACAAATTGAAACTACACGAGGACTTGCTGCACAGATACTTAGACATCGTTCTTTTACATTCCAAGAATTTAGTCAGAGATATGCTGACAGCAGTATGCTAGGTGACATTGAAGTTCCTGAGTTACGTCGACAAGACAGTAAGAACAGACAGAACAGTATCAATGACCTTGATCCTACTATGATCCAGAAGTATGAGATCTTGATCCAAGATCACTTCGAGCATGGTATGGAATTATATAAGAAGATGCTTGCTGATGGCATTGCAAAAGAGTGTGCTAGATTTGTACTCCCTCTTGCAACTCCAACCAAACTATACATGACAGGTAGTTTGAGATCGTGGATACATTACATAGAACTTCGTAGTGCCAACGGTACACAGAAGGAACACATGGATGTAGTCTCACTCGCTAAACGTCATTTCGTATGTCAGTTTCCAATCATATCCGAAGCACTAGAATGGTGTGATGGTTCTTGTGATTGTGATGAATTAGATGACTACGCAGCATCAATACAACCTTGTTTGAGGATCGATTAATTATGAAAGTTGTACGCAAACTTAAAAACCAAGTGAAAACTAAATGGTATTATATTTTCTGGGGGACTGCATGTCTTTCAGTGGTGGCGGGGCAGATCGTAGTAGGTACAGGGTACCGAACTATGGCGGAGACAAATCAGCAAATCTCTGCTGATATAAACTTACTCATAGAGACTATGCTTTACAGAAGACCAACTGGTCCTTCTCCTGCTGACAGAGCACCGAGATATGAACCTATGCCTGGACCTTCACCAGAAGATTATCCAACAAATCAAATGCCTATTATCCAGTAACATGCCTACCTACCCTCTAATAAATAAGAAAACAGGAGAAAAGAAAGAACTCTCTATGAGTATGAAAGCATACGATGAGTGGAGAGCAGCGAATCCAGACTGGGATAAAGACTGGTCAGCAGGAACTGGTGGTACCATATATGGTAAACCAAAACAGACTGATGGATTCAAGGAGGTCATGCAAAAGATCTCAGCAGAACATCCGAAAGCGAACCTTTCTCAATACACATAATGCCTAGACCAAAGAAGTCATTAGCAAACATACCCACTAAGGTTATGCGTAGAAAGACACCAATTAATATCGATCACCTCAGTGTGATTGAACCTCTTACAGATAACCAAAAGAAAGTCTTTGATGCATACAAAGAAGGAAAGAACTTAGTCCTTCATGGTGCAGCAGGGACAGGTAAGACTTTTATTAGTTTGTATCTTGCAATGCAAGATGTATTAGATCCTTCTACTCCATACGATAAGGTGTACATGGTGCGTTCACTTGTACCTACAAGAGAGATAGGATTCCTCCCAGGTGATCATGAGGACAAGAGTAACCTGTATCAGATACCATATAAGAATATGGTGAAGTACATGTTCAAGATGCCTGATGATTCATCATTTGAAATGCTATACGATAATCTTAGAGCACAGCAGACAGTTTCTTTTTGGTCGACATCATTTATAAGGGGTGTCACTTTGGATAAGTGTGTTATAATAGTAGATGAGTTTAGTAATCTAAACTTCCACGAACTTGATTCAATCATTACTCGTGTAGGTGAAGATGCTAAGATCATATTCTCAGGAGACTACACACAGTCTGACCTGACAAAAACAAACGAGAGAACAGGTGTGTTAGACTTCATGAAGATCTTACAGACAATGCCATCATTTGATTGTACAGAGTTTGGTATTGAAGATATCGTAAGATCTGGTATGGTAAGAGAGTATCTTGTTAGCAAAATCAATCTTGGATTTCAAACTTAATGAAAACATTTAATCATGTAGGTGCTGTTAAGGAACTCAAACCTTTATCAGCAACACAGGTGAAAGGGAGACGTTTCTATAAGACTCCCGAAGATAATTGGTATCCCTCCGTCACCACCATTGTGAGTCACATATCTAGTGCGACTCTAAAAGCATGGGAAGAACGTGTAGGATTTGAAGAAGCGGAGAAAGTCCGTCGTACATCAGCATTAAGAGGAACTAAGTATCATGGCATCGTGGAAGCGTACCTTAAAGGTGACACTAAAACAGTGGACAAAAGCGAGGGTCTTCCCGCGTACCTTTTTAGGTTTAGTCGTGAGGTTCTTGATAACATTGATAATGTTCACGCTATTGAAGCACCTCTTTACAGTGATGATTTACGGATTGCTGGTAGGGTTGATTGCATTGCTGAATATTGTGGGGAGTTGGCAATAATAGACTTCAAAACAACCAAGGAACTAAAACGTGAAGAGTGGTTGCACAAATACTTTGTACAAGAAGCAGCATATGCTTACATGTATTGGGAAAGAACTGGTTGTGAAGTAAAGAAACTTGTTACTATATCTGTGGCAGAAGACGGACAGACACAGGTAGTAGAAAAGTATGACAAGACACAGTACATCGATGTATTATGTGAGTGGATTAAAGAGTTCCGTTACTACTTAGAGGGCATCAAATCGTGAAGGATCTCGAAGAGAATTTTATGACACAGAATAAGTTCAGTGCTCTCGTCGAGACCACAGTTCAGAATAATAATGGTCTTATAAATTATATTGAAGCAGTTGCATCAGTATGTGAAGAGTATGAGATAGAAATTGAAAGAGTTAGTAAACTCATTTCTAAACCACTCAAAGATAAGATCAAAGCAAACGCACAGCAACTTAACTGTATCAAACGAACCAGTAGAGGTGTATTACCCTTATGAAAATTGAAGATGAAGACTTCTTTAAATCAGAAGTAGTAAAAGAAGAACTAGATGATCTACAAGAGTGTTATACTGAACTCTTACAGATGTCTCAGGGGTTCCAGTCCTTTGATAAAGAAGCACGACTAAATCATATCAATAAGACACTAGATTTGATTGCAAAACAGAAGGTATTCTATTCAAGACTGCAACTGATGGCAGGATATGTTCAAGTAAATAGCGAAGATGATACAGAGAAGTCAGAGATAAGTGAAATGAAAGAAAGAATAGATCAGATGTCATCAATGTACTCTGGCGGAGGTAATCTGCTGAGTATATTGCAAGTCATGGAGGACAAACTAATGGGTTGGAAGAAGGACTTGCAGGATGGAAAGAGTGGTCACGACTTCCAGATATAGGGGGTTGTCATCGCATAAATAGTATGCTATCATTTATGGTGGCGAACATACCAAATACAAAACAATACGGAGAATACAGATGTCATTTTCATCGCTTAAAAAGTCTAGCAGTTCATCTATCAGTTCACTAACAAAAGAACTAGACAAGATGACTACTAAGGGTGGGGGCAAAGGTCCCGACGAGCGTCTATGGAAACCAGAGGTGGACAAAGCAGGCAACGGTTACGCAGTAATCAGATTCCTTCCTGCTCCTGCAAAGGAAGATCTACCTTGGGCACAAGTCTTTTCTCATGCATTCCAGGGTCCTGGTGGTTGGTACATCGAGAACTCGTTGACTACTGTTGGTCAACAAGATCCAGTCGGTGACCTTAACCGCGTGCTCTGGAATTCTGGTTTAGACTCAGATAAAGATGTAGCAAGGAAACAAAAGAGGAAACTCTCCTACTACTCAAACATCTACGTTGTAAAAGATCCTCTACATCCAGAGAATGAAGGAAGAGTCTTCCTTTATAAGTATGGTAAGAAGATACATGATAAGATTGCTGAGGCAATGAAACCTCAGTTTGAAGATGAAGATCCTATCAATCCTTTCTGTTTCTGGAAGGGTGCTGACTTCAAGTTAAAGATAGTCAAGCAAGATGGATACTGGAACTATGATCGTTCTGAGTTTGCTTCTGCGGGTACACTCGGTAACTTTGAAGACACCAAACTTGAAGAGATATATAATCAGGAGTATAGTTTAAAAGACTTTACTGATTCTAAGAACTTCAAGTCATACGAAGAACTAGAATCAAGATTGAATCTCGTTCTTGGTAAAACAAGTCGTGCGTCTGCTATTAATGAAGACGACGATGGTTTAGATTATGAAGATCAGATTGCACAACCAGTTGAAGAAGTGTCTACTCCTCCAACACCAGGGTTCGGTAATGCTGTATCATCATTAAAAGAAGAGGAAGATCCTGATCTATCCTACTTTGCTAAACTAGCAGAAGAATAATGAAACGCATCGTAATTGCACTTGCAGCACTGTCATTTGCAACCCCTGCCAACGCACTAACTTGGGCAGAGTTTTGGGAACCGTTTGTTGAATACAGCAATCACCACCATCACTCAGGGTATGGAGGTTCTCCTTACAAGGAAGACGGTTGCTACCGAGTGGATTACGATTACTACTACTGGGTTCCTGGGTACTATAACGGACGACGTTACGTTCCTAGGACACAGAAGTGGGAGAAGAGGAGTAAGTGGATCAACTGTCACCTACATGATGGTTACCACTACCACTCCCCACATCATCATCACTAACCCATATATTATTTCACTTTTGAAACAAGAAAAGGGGGGAAAAAAATTCGCGGTAATTTTTCGCCCCCAGGGTTTTTCATAATTTTATAACATGAACTATCGACCTTACTCGCTCGAATGGCACAGATATCGTTATCTGAAAGAAGCGATTGATAAGTACCTAGATGACTATATTAGTAATGAGGTAATTATTGCTGATATCCATCAAGTGCTCTCAGAACGCTCCTCGCACGCACGCGAAGAATTTACTAGAATCGAAAAACTAGAAAAGGACCTGTAAATGCTATCAACCCAATATCGACTCAGACTCGATAAAGTCTGCAAACTGATTGCCGAAGGAAAAGAGGTGAATCTCACAGAAATGATATGGGCACAAAAACTAGCAAAGTCAAATACTACTGCTGCCACATGGTTGCGTCAAGCACGACAGCGAGCAGCAAATCCCAACATGAAGGAGGGAGGGACCGACGATTTTCTGAATAAGATGGGATTAGGAGAACCCGACCCATCTGATTATAGAGAAGGGTTCAACAGTGCTGACGATATAGGCGAATGGTTCAACCGCAAGAAACCTGATGATTGGAGACAACGTGACTAAACCTACTGAAAACTACGAACAACTAATTCAACGCTTTACTAAGCGTACAATGCAACTCAATGCCAGACAAGATGAACTAAAAGGTTGGTATGAAGAGTATGTTAAAAATGAGAGCGATTTAAAGAGATTGGAAGGTTCCATGCAAGCAATACAATACGTTGCATATGGCAAAATGCCTGGGGATGGTAATCACGACAAATTCAAGGATCACACCCCAGAAGCATATAAGGCAAATATACCAGATCGTTACTAATGGTATTTTGGATAGGATTCACCCTCATGGTCTTAAATGAGGGTTTTGTCATGATGAGACATATATCTCCTTTCTTTGATAATTTGAGAAAGAAGGTAATTAAGAAATTAGGAGAAAACGTGTGGTATCGTCTCCATGGCACTTTGGACTACACATGGATAGGACTCGTCACACTAGGATTGATAATAAATCCCAATAGACTCGCACATTTGAGTTTTGTACTTATATTCTGGTTTGCGTCGTTTTGTATATTTTATCTACCACGTTATATTAGTAACCACCGTAACCGCCACCACCAGAAGAACTAGATCCACCAGAGGAACTAGATCCAGAACTGGAACTACTAGAACTAGAACTAGATGACGATGATGTGTCGGTAGATGTCTGTGATGCAGTAGATGAAGCATCTGTGGTTCCTGCGACTACACCTGATGAATTTACGTCAGTAGATGTAATAGTTGTAGTTTGAGTAGCACCACTTTCAGTCGTAGTAGTGGTAACTGTCTTATTTACTAATTCAATAGCAGAGGCGAATTCAATAGATGGTGCTAAACCGTATTCTGTTGTATATTCGTCTTTTCTTGTTATAAAGACCTCTTTGATGATATTAGGAGTTACCTTAATATCGGATTCGGGGTCTAATTCTTCATTTGGAGCATATTTCATCAAATTCTCAAATTCATCAACGAAGTCCTCAACGTATTCTGGACGTAATAACCAAATATTTGATTTCGAGTCATTTATGCTCTTCTCGTGCTCATAGTTAGAAACTGGATATGTGGTGTTTGGAACAGTTGTGCCATCTGACCTAATATATGACCAATTCTCATTTACTGTGATTCCTGCCTTCACAAGCACTCTTCCTGTATCTAAGTCTTTTATTTCATTTGTCTCATAATGATGTACACCAGTTGAGAACCTATATTTGTCTTTTACATAATCTTGGAGTTCCTGTTCAGACAAGGGCCAATCGTCATATACGTTAATTATGTTGTTGCATATTAACACGATCCAATCATATAAGGAGTTTCCATATACGTTATTTGCAATAAGGTCTGGTCTTTCGTTATTAGCGATAGAATACTGTTGAAATCCAAGAACACTCTCCTGCATTTCTTCGATAAGAGTACATTTTCTGAATATGTTTCTTGCAATAACAGATGGTTCTACATTATTTTGTCTAAATGTAGAAGTTCTGACTGCGACTCTTGGTAGATAACTAAAATAACTCATTAGCGTCCTCCTGCTCCTGATCCTCTCGTTCTCTTAGCATATGTTGGAGTAGTTGATCTATCCACTTGTAACCTCCCTTTCGGATTAGATGGCATACCCTTACCTTCTGTACCTAAATTAAACTGACCAGATTTAGTACCAAGGTTAGCAGTTGGATCTCTATCTACACCTGTAATCATGTTACGAGTAACAAATGCAGTCTCGTCGAATGATAGTGATAACTTATATGATGCAGGACCATAGTCTTCCAATGTTCCATTTTCTAGTTCATTGAATCCCTGTCTAAGTGATGTATTCTGACCTGATGGTGTCAAGTCAACATTCATACTTGTTAGCACTAAATTTGTAGGGAATCTTAGTAATGATGCGAGTGAAGCGGGTTTGTTAAGACCCTCTCCTGCAACTTCTCCACCAAAACCCCTAGGTGTATATCTTACTATCTCACAACCAAAGAATCTAGGGATAGTCAACCAACGAGCATTGATACCGTTAGTATCTGGTAACATACTCTCACGGAAACAATCTATTATTCCTTGTATCTCCATCGCTTCCTTTGGGTTACGAGGTGACATATCAAAGTCAAAAGCATGAGAGCGATAGTTAACTCCCTTAAACACAGTCTCTTCATAAGGGTTAAATACTTTTCCCTTTGCAAGTGCAGCAATCTGATTCTTTGATATATTACCTTCTAGTCCTAGTGACTGGGATGCATTATTAAATATACCCGACATCGCACTAAATGCTACCTCTGATTTACCACTATCTGCTGCATCTGCTAACCTCTTTGTTAATTCCTCATTAGTAGCATCACCTTGAACTGCATCAATACCAGCAGCACCAAATGCACCTAACGCTGCTTTTTCGTAGTTTGTAGTATATGATTCTTTTAACTGATGTGGTAAATACAGATAAATTGTCTTATATATGCTATTCTTTTGAGTAGTATCGTTCCCTATTTGCTTTGCACCTGGTCCTCCGCCCAATGGTCCTGATACATAGTTATATGGGTTCGCACCTGACTCTGGATCATAAACAGTAAATTTAAGGTAATCTAATGCCTTAGTACTAAATTGTGATTCTGGATTTATACTTTCATCCCCTTTACTCGGTCCTCTCGGACTGGTCATGGGATACATTAATCGTTGTTTTGCTGACATGGCATATTCTGGACGTTATAGACCTACTAACAAAAATAAATACAAGGGAGATCCTACCGCTATTATTTATAGGAGTTTATGGGAAAGAAAGTTCATGGTATGGTGCGACAAAAATGAAAACATCTTGGAATGGGGATCAGAGGAGATTATCATACCTTATATCAGTCCTCTTGATGGGAGGGTGCATCGTTATTTCCCAGACTTTTACGTCAGAGCAAGGACTAAAACTGGGGGGACGCAGAAGTTTATTATTGAGGTCAAACCTAATAAGCAGACGACACCTCCCAAGCAACAACGCAGACGTACAAAGAAGTATATAACTGAAATCAAGACATATGCTATAAATGAAGCGAAGTGGAAAGCAGCAGTGGAATACTGTAAAGACAGACGTATGACTTTTAAGATACTTACAGAACACGAGTTACAAGTATGAGTGTATTCGAGGACATCAAAGAAGCAACAAAAGGTAAAGCAAAGTCAAAGGACTGGTATAGAGGAGAGTTATTTGGTAAATTAGACCCAGGTGAGGTCAAGGTAGGTGATTGCATATATTACAGTTATAGTGCTGCTACTGAGTCGTTACCGTTCTTTGATACATTTCCAATGACTCTTGTTGTTGACATTGATCCTATAAACGGACAATTTTCTGGTGGTAACTTACATTATCTACGTCCAGCAGCACGTCAAAGCATTGCAAAAACATGGGGTAGTGGTTCTATATCATATCCTATGCGTTGTCATCATAAATACTTTATAGGTAGGGCATCTAATATACGATTAGTCCCTCCTGTTGATCTTCGAGATTTCGTTCCACTACCCTCTGAACAGTTTGTTAGAGAACTTGGTGGTGTACGAATAGAGATACCCAGTAGTTTCATTTGGAGTAGGTTGTAGTGAAACCAAATAGTTTTAAAGAATTTAAAGACATGATAGGTAGGTCAGCGGGTGCTATGCCCATGACCAGTAACCTGTATCAGGTTAATTTGGGTGCACCTAATATCTTGCGTGAAGGTATTTACGATCCAGTAAAGTTGATAGAAGCGGAAAGAACTGTTGACTACTATGCTAGTAGTGTTACTCTACCTAGTAGAGCAGTAACAACTGGTGAGTTGAATAATATAGGACAGATAAGAAGATTTGCAACAGGACAGACTGTATCAGAGATTAGCATACAGTTTTTAGTTTCAAAAGACCAGAGACACAGATATTTCTTTGAACAATGGATGAATCACACAGCATCAGATGGAGATAATACAGTAGCATTCTATGATGACTATGTTATAGACATGGAGATCTTGAAGTACGAAAACGGACCAGAAGGACATCAACAGACTGCTGCATATAAGTTATACGGTGCATTTCCACACAATGTGGGTCAAATACAACTCAATAACGAACAAACAAACCTAGTACAGTTAGATGTTGCGTTTTATTTCGAGAGATATAGGATGGATCAGACCATGCCACAGACATTAAGGGCAAAACCTGTAAAATTCACACCAAAAGACCTATATACTGACACTAGCATACCGCAGTTCCTTGATACTCTCATAGGAGACTTCCCACCTATCGGTGGATCATTCACAGCGTAAGTGCTATAAATACAAATGATATTATAAATTCATCATGCCATTACCAAAACTTGTAGTGCCTGAGTATGACTGTAAATTACCAGTCACAGGGAAAAAGGTCAACTTTCGACCATTTCTCGTAAAAGAAGAGAAATTACTGTATCTCGCAATGGAGACGCAGAAAGAGAAAGAGATGATCAAGGCAGTCAAGAATATATTAAAATCTTGTACTGATTTGAAGAGTGTAGATAGTCTACCAACATTTGAACTAGAATTCTTGTTCTTACAGATTAGATCCAAAGCAGTTGGAGAAGAGAGTGAGTTCAAGATAGTATGTGAAGATGATGGTAAAACAGAGGTAGACGTTAAACTTGACTTAAATGAAGTCCAAGTAAATATACCAAAAGGTCATAAGACTATCATACCATTGAGTGACGACATCAAATTACAGATGAAATATCCAGCATTGGATGCATTTGTTGACCGTAATATGGTGGATAATCCAGATGTTGAAGATGTATTTGCTCTTGCAGCAGAGTGTATTGACAAAGTATATGATGGAGACGAGATCTATGATTCTTTCACATCGAAAGAAGCAAAGGACTTTATAGGTGATATGAATAATGCACAGTTTACTAAGATCCAGAACTTCTTTGAGACTATGCCGAAATTAACTCATACATTGAAGGTAGAAAATCCCAACACCAAAGTTGTTAATGAAGTGGTATTGGAGGGACTTGCTGCTTTTTTCGGATAGCATTAATGCATGACAGTCTTATGAATCACTATAAGACGAACTTCGCATTAATGCAGCATCACAAGTATAGTTTGACGGAGTTAAACGATATGATTCCATGGGAACGTGATGTGTATGTCAACCTATTAATAGGACACTTGAAGGAAGAAGAAGAGCGAATTAAGAGACAACAGAACAAGAATAGGACTTCAATGTAGTGGCAGCAACGCTAAGACAATATATTAACGTCAAACCGCCTAGTGGTAATTCGGCACAGGTCAAAGCGATGCGTCCTCTCATAGTTGCCCAGAACAGGATGGGTGGGGCAGTCACATATTTTGGTCAGCAGATAAAAGATCTCAGTGAGGTCATGACGGTTCATGCAGATATTGCTTCTGCATTAGTAACAGAAGAAGATACATTACTAGATGAGGAGCATGAACATCGTAAAGAATTAATCAAACCTTTAACTCCTATCTCCCCTTTGGTAGAGCAAGGAAGGAAGCAGGACGAAAAAGCAGAAGGTGCACAAGAAGATGAAGAGGAAGAAGAAGAGGGTGATGGAGAAGAAGTAGGTGAAGAGATAGCAGAAAAAGAAGGGAAAAAGATGAAATGGTGGGAGAGACTTCTAAAAGGTTTCGCACCCATTGTCAATTTTATTAGTAAAGCATTTACAGCATTCGTAGCATATAAAGCGTTTGATTGGTTGAGTGACCCTAAGAATCAAAAGAACGCAGAGATATTATTAAAGGCAGTAAGTGCCATAGTAGGTGCTGCTGCAAAGATTGGTGGTTTTGGTGTATCTCAAATTATGGAAGGTATCACCAGAGTATTTGGCACCAACCCAGACAGTAAAGGTATAGGTAAGGCATTTGATAAGATATTTGGTGTTTTACAGATATTTGGTGGATTAGGGTCATTGTGGGCAGCGTCAAGACTATTAATGCCATGGAAACTTGTAGGTGACTACAAGAAGATGAAGAAACTTGGTGATACACTACGCAAAATCAAGAATTTCTTCCAGAGGAAACCAAATATACCTAGACCTCCTGGGAAACCTGGCAAACCAGGAAAACCTGGAAAACCTGGAAAACCAACAAGGAAACCGAATTCATTGGGTGATCGTCTTCGTAGAATGAGAAGAAATATCCAATCAAAAATAGGGAACAAGATTAAACAGGTAAAGAACTTCAAAAACAATATAGTGTCTACGGTAAAGAATGCTCCCCAGAACATATCGAAAGGTCTGAAAGGGATGAAAGATGGTGTGATGAATTTTGGTAAGAATATATGGAACAGAGGTAAGAATATTGCAAGTAAGACAAAGAACTTTGCTCTGGATACAGTAGAGAAAGGTAAGAACTTATATAAGGGTGCTAGTGAGTGGGCATCAAAGAATATTGGTAGAATGAAGAACCTTGCAACCAAAGTAAAGGGTGGTGTCTTTGATTGGGGTAAGAAGATAGGGGCAAAGATGAACCAGTTGAAAGAAATGGTGAAGAACCCGAAGGCGATGTTCAAACCTGTGATGGAGAGGATAAAGAATACTATTAAACCTATTATTGAAAAGAACCCTAACATTAAGAAGGTACTGTCTCTTAAAAATGCAAAGACTGGATTAAAGAATGCAAAAGACTTTGCGATCAAGAATGTTAAGATTGCAATGAAGAGCAAGGAGATGGCAAACCTATCTAAGTTCTTGAAAGAAGCAAAAGGAAGAGTAAAGATAGGTGGTATTGATAAAGTCATAGCAGCAGTCATGGGACTCATAGACTATGGTATGGGTGAGTCTCCTATTAATGCTATTGTAAGTGCAACATCTGGACTACTAGGATATGCTGCTGGTTTTGCAATCGGTTCACCGTTTGGTGGTTTTCCTGGATTCATCACAGGTGCAGCAGGAGGTATGGCAGGAGAATTTATTGGTGCACAATTATTAAGAGGTCTAGGTAAATTGCCTGGATTCAAGAAGTTAACAGAGGTAGAGGATCCACTCGCTAATGCATTAGGATTAAGTCCAAGACCAATACTTAGAGACCCAGACGTAGAGAAGAAGCAAGAAAATGATGAGAAGATGAAGAAATTCATCGAAGAAACTGACGCAGAGTTTAATGACGACGACATTAGAATCAACCCACAGGATAGGAAGAACATAAGTCTTTTAGATTTTGGTGGTGTTGACGATCAAATGTATAGTCTTAACGAACTATATGTCATGGAGAAGAATGGTGATGAGGCAGCGATAAAGTATCTTGAAGCGAGAAGAAATATGCAGAAAATGCTTCAAGATGCAAATGGTGGTAATACTGGACACTCCACTTGGCAGAGTACAACAACGCTGAAAGAATCAGATGGAAGTACAATAACAGTAACTGATTCTGATGGTTTCTCCAAAGGTGGTCTTGTAACTCCAAACCAAGATACAAGTAAGAAGATCAAAGGTAAACCAACTGTATGGAATAATCTCTATACAGAAATGGTTAATAACATTAAGAATAAAGAGTCAACGAAAGTACAACCCATGACAAGTATGGTTAAACCTAAAAATGATACAAGGGTTAAACCAAAACAAGTTCAATCTTCACCAACATCAGCAATAAATAACAAGGTAGATACTCTCACAGGTTCATCAGAAGCAAAGGTTCAACGTAGTAAAGAGTCTACTCAACAACAAATAATCATGGTAGCGAGGCAACAGATCATACGTTCTGTACAAGCACCGCCACCAAAAGTTATCAGTGGTTCAAAATCTCCTAGTCCCTTACTCACATAATGGCAAAAGCAAGACTATACAAAATGGTAAACGCGGGTACTGTCAAGCGTGGTGGTATCACAGTTAAGGTTGGGGATAAGACTATTACTCAACCAACTATCAATTTTACTAAGAACGTTAAGGCACTTAATAGTTTAGGTGCTACTGTTAATAGTATTGCAATTCTTACACAGAATCTAAAAGAGACATTTCAAGAATATTCAAAAACCACTATATCAAATTACGAAGAGCAACTTAATAAGAGACGAGAGCATTTAGAAGTAGAGCAGCAGGAAAGAGAAGACGAAAAAGCAAGATTAATTAATGAAGCGGGTAGAAAGAAAGATGATAAGTCAGAAGGAAAGCAGGAAAGTAAGTTAAAGACTGCATTGAAGGGTAGTCTTGGTGTTATGAAAAAGGTTGGGAAGGCAGCATTTGGTTTCCTAGAAAACATAGCGACTTTATTTGGTGGTCTTATTAGTAAGTTTATAGCTTATCAAGTAATGAAGTGGATGTCTGATCCACAGTCTCAGAAGAAGATGAAAAGTCTTATCGAGGGTATAGGACATATAGTCAAGTTCTTTTCAAAAGTTGCTGGTTTTCTAATCAGTACAGGACTGAATACTCTCGCAGCAGTTTTTGATCCAGAAACATACAAGAAGATATTTGAATTTGTTAAGTTTACCATGAACCTAGCAATGTTAGGTATTCCTTCTGTTATAGCGAAAGTTATAAAGTTCTGGAAATCAGGTAAATTGCAGAAATCATTGACACAATTTATGGAAGGTGTTGGTGGTTTAATTAATGGACTGGTGAACTTAATTACTGGTTTAGGATTAGCGAAGTTTCTCTTAGGTGCTACTGGTGATCCTGCCGAAGAATTAGAAAAACCACGAGAAGATGAAGAAGCAGCACAATCTTTTAGTGAGTATCGAAATAGTGGAGAGGGTAACGAAACCGAGACATTTACTGCTAATATGCCTAATAATGATATACCAATCCAATTACAAGATGGTACGGTATTAAACCCAGGTGATCCTGGACATCTTGAAGCAATACAAAACGCACGAAATGTGAGCATTAATTCGGGTGCATTTACACCAATGGCAAAGGGTGGTTGGATCAAAGGTCCTATGTCTGGATATCCTGTATCATTAGATGGTGGTAGATCTACATCATTCATAGGACATGGTACAGAGTATGTTGCATCAATGGCACAGGGTGGTGGACCACTTGGGCAAGCATTTGTTATACCATATGACACACCAGCAACACGACAGAATCCAGGGTTAACTAACACTAGACTGTTGCAAGCAAAGTCTGCTGGATTTAATGTTGCACCTATGGCAGCGGGTGGACTATTAGAAGCGATTGGTAATACAATCAATGCACCAAATGTTCCTTATAAGAAGATTGAAAGTAAGATAGGTGCAAATAAAAAGATGTGGGATACATTCAGAAATACTATTGCTGACATAGAGTCAAGTGGTAAGTATAGAGTATTTGGTGGTAACAATGACATGTATGATGGTAGATACCAGATGGGTCCACTTGCTAAGACAGACGGTGCACGCATCATGGGTATGAGAGACCCAGGTCATGATGAAGATCCTAGGAAGTTCATGCGTGTTATGTTCAGAAACAATAGAGCATTACAAGAGAGATTGTTTGCTGGATTTACCATCGCTAACCACAACTATCTTTCCTCAGTAAAAGAATATGCAGACGCAGATTTACTTAGAAAGATGGAGATACTAGCGTATGCACATAACCAAGGATGGCAGGGTGCTAAGGTTCATATAACACAAAACAAAGTAGGTCAGGATTCCTTTGGTACAAAGGGAACTCAGTATTCTGATAAACTCAAAGCAGCATTCCAAGCAGCAAAGATAACAGCACCACCGATAAACAATGTAAGTAACGTTAAGAACCAGATAATAAACAAAGTTACACAGATAAAAGAAGCAGTCAAAGGTTTCATGTCAGGTGACATGATAAACAACAATGCGTTAGATGCAGTAGAATCAAATGAAAAATCAACACAAATAATGGCAGGAGACTTGAAACCTATTGAACAACCAGCAGCACCTATGGAAACACCACCAATCGTAACAGGTGGAGGTAGTCCATATGTGATCCCTGCAAATGATTACATCCAACCAAGGTTCGGACTTCTTGCTGATCTTGCAACACAACCAGTTGAGATATTATGAGTAGTGCTAAGAGTTATAAACTAAGTAAAATTGATGTTCTTATCGGAGATAAGAAGGTAGATATAAGAGAACTCGTCAGTGAATTTAACTGGTTTGAGTCAATAGACTCTTCATTTATAAGATGTGATTTTACTATCTTAGATACTGTACAGTTTGATGACAACTTACTTGGTAGTGAGATAGTTCACATAACATTTGAATCTACAACAGAAAAGAAATCTAGGATACAACATACCTTACAGATATACAAGATAGGTAGTATAGTAAAACAAGAAAGAGCAAAGATGTATATTCTGCATTGTTCGTCACCCGAAATATATGAGAACGAAGCAAACCGTGCCTTTGGACAGTTCGGACCTGTATCTGGTAAGACAGATATAGTCAAAAGAATGGTTAAAGATCATTTGAACTCATCTAAGAAAACACATATAGAAGCACATACAAATATAAATGTGTTGTCACCTAACTGGCGACCTGTTGATCTCATATCTTATATGTCTGATAAGGTTAGTAGAACAAAGGCAGGCAGTAGACAGAGTGGTAAAGGTAAGAAGCAAAGTGGTTTCTTATTCTACGAGAACAGAGATGGATGGAACTTTAAGTCTATGGATCTTTTATGTGAACAGGAGAGTATTGCAAAGTACACCTATGCACAAGCAAACGTAGGACAGTATAATCCAGGGACAAATTTCTATCAGATAGAGCAAGTAATATATCCAGAAAGAGCAAACCAATTAGATAAGTTACGTCAGGGTGTATATAAACAATGTACATATGGTATTGTCATGGCACAGTTAACTGATAGTTACATGCCTAATGCTGGTGCTACATCATCTACAACATTTGATGAGTGGGTAAAACTCAATGTACCATACACTGCTAATGATGGTAGTGCTGGGTCATTGAATAATGAACAGTTGCTGACGTTATATAATGCATCAAAGGACCTTGATATAACATTTAATAACGCTGGTAGTGATACATCATTCACATGGAAACCTAAGTCACTAGGTAGTAAGGATAATTTAACTGAAAGACAGTTGGCAAATAAAGATAAGACAGGTAAACCGTCAGGAACGATTAGTGGACCTATGGTATCTAATCTAAAACAAACATTTGCCAAAGCATCTAAACTGCATGATGGTTTACCATACAGAGAAGAGCATCTAGATTTTTATACAGATCTATATCCTACAAGAACTAAGTTCAAGATCCTGCCAGGGTTCAATAATCAGACAGCAAATGCACCCAAAGGTGGTGCTGATGATGCAGATGAGAGTGTACTAACTGCTGCAACATATTCTGCTGCACGTTGGTCACTATTAAATACACACACTCTTACTATCAAAGTCCCTGGAAATACTAAACTATATGCAGGGTGTGTAGTCACAGTAAACTTACCGTCATCTAAACAAGAGAGTAAGAAAAACGTGGCAAGAGACCAGACATATTCTGGTAAATATTTGGTAAAAGGACTAAGACATACCTATAAAAAACAGGGAATAACAACAGAACTTTACTTGTGTAGGGGTTCCTTGCCAGTCACTAAGAACTAATGCTATAATAAATAGTAGTAAATACCGAGTAATAAAATGAAAAGTATAGAAGAACACATCCAAAAGGATCAGGATATTATTCATGATCCATTAGTAAGTCCTGCTGCACGCAGACATGCAAAAGCAGAACTTCACGACTTAGTAGAATATCAGGAACATCATCCAGAGGATCACCATGATCCAAACGCACTTGAACTATTTTGTGATCAGAATCCAGAAGAACCAGAGTGCTTAGTATACGACGACTAAGTTATGTTTATTGATGTGGATGCACCAAAGAGTTTTATCGGTGGTGCAAAGATAGATCATGAAATAGTAGATGGAGTTGTTGACTACTGGAATGACTGTGATTACTTCGATAAAGAAGAAGGTCACACAGGTCATGGTGTAGACAAGAGTATGAAAGATTCTCTTGACTTGACAATTCCTAGATATATAAAAGACAAACGAATAACTGCATATATTGATGCCCTTGCAGAGGTGACTATAAAGTATGTTGAACATTATCATACTCTTAAATCTATCAAATGGGACCTATTAGAGGACTTCAATATACAATGGTATCCTCGCGGTGGTGGATTTCATTCGCTACACTGTGAGAGAAGTAATGCACACCCACAATGTGCAGGCAGAGTCATGGCATGGATGACTTTTCTTAACACTATTGAGACAGGTGGTGAAACATACTTCGAGTATCAACAGTGTAAAGTAAGAGCAAAGAAGGGATTAACCCTGATCTGGCCAGCAGACTGGACACATTTTCACAAAGGATGCCCCGCACCCAACGAAGAGAAAATGATTATCACTGGATGGTATGACCTCACTATTTGAGTCCATGATACTTGGACAATTCCGTAACAGAAAACAGGCATTTACGAACCCAACTAAATGGCCACAGATAAACGTGTTATACCAAAAGATTGCAGAGAATGTATTAGACTTAAAGCAGTGGTATAACTACCAGACAGAAGACACAGCATATAGACATTATCATTTAACGTGTGAGTATATTGATGAGCATACAGTTGTTACATCAGCATTTAATATAGACTCACAGTCAGATGGTTGCCAATTACAATGGGGTTACTACGGTGGTTGGTGGTTTGGTGAAGTAAGAGGTGATTGCATCCTAAGAAATACAAGAGTAAAGAGTGAGATATGTTTTAACGGTTCTCTATATCAGTCTCGTGATACTGGTATAGATATAGATACAGGAGAATTTAGATGGGGTAAAGAAGAAGAGGAAGGACTCTTCCGTTTTGAACGTCTAAATACTGAAAGGGAGTACGATTTAACAAATGTCACTAGGAACTAAAACTGACTTCGCAGGCAGAGACGGATTTCACTGGTGGATTGGTGAGGTAGAAGACCACATGGATCCCGCCCAGTTGGGTAGAGTTCGTGTGCGTATTATCGGTTGGTATACTGGTAATAGAACAAAAGATGATGGTTCAGATAGTTACTTACAAACACTTCCAACGGAAATGTTACCGTGGGCAACTGTACTACTACCAACAGACAAACCACAAACTAAGAACGGTGGTACAACAACAGAATTACAACCAGGGTCAGAGGTTCTTGGTTTCTTCTTAGATGGAGAAGAAGCACAACTACCATGTGTGCTAGGTGCTTTCCGTACGTTTAGACATGCAGAGGGAACATCAGAAGGTAGAGGATCATCAAACCAGATGTCTCGTACTATCATCGCAAACAATAAGATCGCTGATGAGAATGCAACAGATACCCCTGCACAGACAGGTTTAAATAATACCTATGCTGGTGGTGGACATCCATATGTAAAAGCACAAGGTCAAACCCCAGGATCTGCAACAGGTGGGGAAGAACAATCTCGTGGTGTAGTTAATAGAGCAGAAGTAGAGACACCATTTAATGTATATACTAACCCTATTGGTGTACCGTCTAACATAGGTGGTATCGCTGATGGTACAACTGGACCAGCAAACGAAGGATTTCAAAAAGATCTACAACGTATGTTGACGGATCTTGGTATGGCATTTGGATCTATCGCTCAGGACTCTGATGGCAACATGGTATCTGCTATCACTGGTATGGTTATAGAAGGTAAGGCAGCACTCAATCAGTTAACTAACCTTACAAACTTTATCACCAATGGTATCAGTGGTATGTTGGCACCATTGAAAGAGTTTCTTGCACAGAAGATGCAAATGGCGATTGATCTTATAATGAAAGCGGTCAGTAACTTTGTTCCATTGATCGTGGTCAAACAGATCATGGCAATCATACAGTCAATCATTCAAGATATATTCTGTAAACCAGTCCCAGGATTTCTTGGTGCTATAAGTGGGATAGTCGGGAATCTGGGAGGATTCCTGCAAGGAGTCATGGACTTTGTTATGAATAAGATTGATGACATGTTGGCATCTATTACTGACTTCGTTGAGAGAGCAATGAAGGGTATTCAATCAAAGATTTGTGGAGCACTTGCAGCATTTAATAAGATAGCAAACACAGTGTTATCTGCTATCAATACATTCAAGAATCTATCAAAGATTGCTAATGGTATTAGTAGCATCTTCTCTGTTAATTTCTCAGCATTAAATTTCAGCAGCGTTTTAGATATCATCGCTGCAATCATCGGATTCATTGCACAGTTCACTTCGTGTGGGAGGAAGAGTCGAAAACCAAGGGCGAAGGGGTGGATGCCACTGTTAGGCACCACCGAATGTTCAGACCCAGGAATTGAAGGACCAGGTGGAG